>Ga0310915_10000017_pt1 | contig 181882 bp, 159 predicted proteins | sample GREbulkMGAN111_FD_202508 | JGI IMG/M metagenome (GOLD analysis project Ga0310915, IMG submission 202508) | Lab enrichment of tropical soil microbial communities from Luquillo Experimental Forest, Puerto Rico - GRE.bulkMG.AN111 | ecosystem: Environmental > Terrestrial > Soil > Tropical forest...
CAGGACAACCTGACCGTCGAAGGTCATGCTGACGAGCGCGGCACCCGCGAGTACAACATCGCCCTGGGCGAGAAGCGTGCTAACTCCGTCAAGGAGTTCCTGGTTGCTCAGGGCGTGCAGGCTTCGCGTCTGAAGACCGTCTCCTACGGCAAGGAGCGTCCGGCTGTTCTCGGCTCGAACGAGACCGCCTGGGCTCAGAACCGTCGCGGCGTCGGCGTCATCGCTCAGTAATTTGGACTTCCGTCCAAACGCTTAGCGCGTAAGATTGAGGCGCCTGCCGGTTTCGGCAGGCGCCTTGATTTTTGTCCGCTTCGAACCGATAACCGTGTCCACGGTGCATGTCCTCGCGTGAAAGGCGTCCTTGCAGATGAGACCGATTTCGTCCGTCACCCCGATTGTGGGTTTCCTTGTGGCTCTTTGCCTCGTCTTCGCGGCCCAGGGGCCGGCCAAGGCGCAGGAAAGTCAGGGACTGACCGACCGGCTGAACCGCCTGGAGCGCGAGTTGAATACCCTTCAGTCGCAGGTCTATCGCGGCGGCGGGTCGTCGTCTTCGTCTTCCGGTGGCGCCGCCGCTTTGTCGGGCGACACCTATTCCATGCTGGACCAGCGCATTAATGCGCTTGAGGGGCAGTTGCGCGATCTGACCGGCCAGATCGAGAAGACCAACTACACCAACAGCCAGATGCAGTCGAAGCTGGAACGGATGGAAAAAGACAACGACTTCCGTTTCAAGGAATTGGAGCAGAAGGCCGGCGCCGGCGGCGCTCCCCAGGCCGGGCAGCCGGCTCAGGGCGGCCAGACCACCGCCAACGGCGCTCCCGCTTTGACGCCGCCGAATTCCGCCAACAAACAGGGCGACTGGAATCCGACGATGGGATCGCCGCCCGGCAATCTGGGACAAATTCCCGCTTCCGATCTGAAGAAGGAGCAGCAGGCCGCCGCTGGCAATGCGGCTCAGCCTGCCGCCAAGGCCGGCACGCTGCCGGGCAAGACCCCGCAGGAACAGTACGACTATGCTTTCGGCCTGTTGCGTAACAGCGACTATGACGGCGCCAACAACGCCTTCCAACTGTTCGTGCAGCAGCATCCGCAAGACCCGCTGGCCGGCAACGCCGTTTATTGGCTGGGCCAGATTCCCTATTCCCAGGGCGATTATGAAAAGGCCGCTCCCTTATTCCTGGACGCCTACCGCAAATATCCGAAGTCGGCCAAGGCCGGCGAAAGCCTGCTGAAGGTCGGTCTGGCCTTCAGCAATCTGAACAAGAAGAAGGAGGCCTGCGTGGCCATCCAGCGCTTCTTGTCGGAGTTCCCCGACGCTTCGGACAATCTGCGCCGTCAGGCAAGCCAGGAGAAGTCGAAGCTGGGGTGCTGAACCGCCGCGACATTCCGTTCGGCGAAGACGCCTTCGCCGCCGTGATGGCCAGACTGGGGCCGTGGGAACACGCGCCTTGTCTGGCCGTCGCCGTTTCCGGGGGGGCGGACAGTCTGGCCCTGACCCTGCTGGCCGACGGCTGGGCGAAAGCGCGGGGAGGGGGGGTGACGGCTCTGACCGTCGATCACGCCCTGCGCTCCGCTTCCGCTGACGAAGCGGCTCTGGTGGGGCACTGGCTGGCCTCCAGAGGGATCGGGCATCGTGTGCTGCGTTGGGATGGGCTTAAGCCCGTCAACGGCGTTCAGGCCTCGGCCCGCGAGGCCCGTTATGGCCTGTTGCGCCAGGCCGCCGCCCAAATGGGCATCCTGCATCTGTTGCTGGCGCATCATCTGGACGACCAGGCGGAGACCCTGTTGCAGCGCTTGACGCGAGGCTCGGGCGTCGATGGTCTGGCTGCCATGAGCCGGCAAACCTATCTGCCGGAATTGCGTTTGCTCCGCCCGTTGCTGGACGTGCCTCACGCGGCGTTGACGGAATTCCTGCGCAAGGCGGGACAGGAATGGATCGAAGATCCGTCCAACCGTTCCGACGCCTATCAGCGGGTGCGGCTGCGTCATCTCTTGGCCGATGAAGGGCTGGACGCCAGACGGCTGGCGTCCACCGCCCGTTCCCTTGGCCGGGCCCGTGAGGCGCTGGAACGGGATGCCGCCGCTCTGGCCGCCCGCAGCGCCCATCTGCACGAGGCCGGTTTTATTCGTCTCGCGCTGGGGCCGTTGACCGAAGCCGCCGACGAAGTGGCCTTGCGCCTGTTGGCGTCCTGTTGCCGCACCGTGGCCGGGGACGCGGTCTATCCCCCGCGCCTTGAGCGTTTGGAGCGGCTGCTGGCGGAACTGCGCGGTGGTCTGATGACGCGGCGCAGTTTCGGCGGCTGTTTGCTGTCGCCGGGAAAAAACGGCCTGCTGATCTTTCGCGAAGCTGAACGCATGGAAGGGCGGCGGGATGTCGTGGGGGGCCAGTCCGTGCTGTGGGACGGGCGTTTTCGTCTGCGCTTGGGCGGCACGGGGCGGGGGCAGGTGGGGGCGCTGGGTAACGCCGGGTTGCAGGGAATCCGTAAATCCTTGCCCAGATTGCCCTTTTCCTCTTCAATCGTCGCCACGCTTCCGGCAATTTGGGATGCGGCGGGTGTTTCCGCCGTGCCCCACCTGGGGTATAACCGTCCTGAAGACAGGGATTTGGTCTGCGCCGGAGTGGAATTTTCTCCCGCCCGTCCGCTGGCCGGCTTCGTCCATTGCCTTGTTTAGGCGCAGGACGGCATTATGTGATGTACAGTGCCCGCCGAAACGACGGGCTGACTGGGACGGTGGAGCGCGCCGCGCGCCCCGCTTATCGAGGGACCGCTGATGAATTTTAGCAAGAATCTGGTGTTGTGGGTCATTATCGCCGTGTTGCTGGCGGCCCTCTTCAACCTGTTCCAGAACTCCAGCTCGCCGCGTGGCGTGCCCCCTTATGCCTATTCCGACTTCCTGACGGACGTCGACGCCGGCAAGGTGGCGGACGTGACCATCCAGGGCGAGCAGATCACCGGCCACTTCACCGACGCCCGGCCCTTCGCCACCTATATGCCGCCCGATTCCAACACGGTGCCGAAGCTGCGGCAGGCCAACGTGAAGATCACGGCCATGCCGAAGAGCGAGGAAAGCCAGAGCATCTGGAGTTATCTGCTGTCCTGGTTCCCCATGCTGCTGGTGGTCGGCGTGTGGATCTTCTTCATGCGTCAGATGCAGTCGACCGGCGGCAAGGCCATGGGCTTCGGCAAATCCCGCGCCCGCCTGCTGAACGAAAAGACCGGCCGCGTCACCTTCGAGGATGTGGCGGGCATCGACGAAGCCAAGCAGGAACTGGAGGAAATCGTCGATTTCCTGAAGGATCCGCAGAAGTTCCAGCGTCTGGGCGGCAAGATTCCCAAGGGCTGCCTGCTGGTCGGTCCGCCCGGCACGGGTAAGACCCTGCTGGCCCGCGCCATCGCCGGCGAAGCCAACGTGCCGTTCTTCACCATCTCGGGCTCCGATTTTGTGGAAATGTTTGTCGGCGTCGGCGCTTCCCGTGTCCGCGACATGTTCGAACAGGGCAAGAAGAACGCCCCCTGCATCATCTTCATCGACGAAATCGACGCCGTCGGCCGGCATCGCGGTGCCGGTCTGGGCGGCGGCAACGACGAACGCGAACAGACTCTGAACCAGCTGCTGGTTGAAATGGACGGCTTCGAATCCAACGAGGGAGTGATCCTGATCGCCGCCACCAACCGTCCCGACGTTCTCGACCCGGCTCTGCTGCGTCCCGGCCGTTTCGACCGTCAGGTGGTGGTGCCGAACCCGGACATCAACGGCCGCGAGAAGATCCTGAAGGTGCATATGCGCAAGGTGCCGCTGGCTCCCGACGTGGAAGCCCGCACCATCGCTCGCGGCACCCCCGGTTTCTCGGGCGCCGATCTGTCCAATCTGGTCAACGAGGCCGCGCTGCTGGCCGCCCGCAATGGCAAGCGCGTGGTGGGCATGTCGGAATTCGAAGCCGCCAAGGACAAGGTGATGATGGGGGCCGAACGCCGCTCGATGGTCATGAGCGACGAGGAAAAGCGCCTGACCGCCTATCACGAGGCCGGTCACGCCATCATCGCCGTGCACGAGACCGAGTCCGATCCCATTCACAAGGCCACCATCATTCCGCGCGGCCGCGCTCTCGGTATGGTCATGCGCCTGCCGGAAGGTGACCGCATCTCCATGTCCAAGGCCAAGCTGAAGGCCGATCTGGCCGTAGCCATGGGCGGCCGTCTGGCGGAGGAGATCATCTTCGGTGTGGACAAGGTGACCACCGGCGCGTCGTCGGACATTAAAATGGCCACCGACATCGCCCGCCGCATGGTGACCGAGTGGGGCATGAGCGCCAAGCTGGGGCCGTTGTCCTACGGCGAGAACGACCAGGAAGTGTTTCTCGGCCATTCGGTGACCACGCACAAGAACATCTCGGAAGCCACCTCGAAGTCCATCGACGAGGAAATCCGCGGCATCATCGACGAGGCTTACAACCACTCCCGCCGGCTGCTGACCGACAATCTGGAGCAGTTGCATTCCCTGGCCAAGGGGCTGCTGGAGTTTGAAACCCTGTCGGGCGACGAAATCCGGGCTCTGCTGCGCGGCGAGAAGATCGAGCGCGGCGACGGTTCCTCGGGCGAACCGCCCACCGGCAAGGCCGCGGACAGTGCCCGTTTGTCGACGGTTCCCAGCTCGGGCACGCCGGGCTTTGGACCGGAACCGCAGCCGGGCGCGTAAACTTCGTGACAAGCCGAACCAAGTTCGTGGCAAGCCCCGCCCTCCCGCGGGGCTTGTCGCATGAGGGGCTGGAACGCCGTCTTTATGTCGCTCCGGCGAGTGTACTGTCGTCCACGTCCGGCGCCGCCGCGGTGACGGCGGGGCAGGGCTGGTCCCTGGCCGGCGGGCCGTTGAGCTTTTCGCTCTGTTCCGTCCTGCTGCGCGATGGCGACGCCGTCCGCGAAGCGGTTGCGCCCTTTGGCGATGTGCTGGACTGGTCCGAGGCCGAAGGCGAGGCGGTGGCCCGTCATGTCGGCGGCCTGTTGCGCCGTTTGGGGGCGCCCCGCCCGGATTTTGCCGGACTGCCCATGGACCGCCCGCACATCATGGGCATCGTTAACGTCACGCCCGACAGTTTTTCCGATGGGGGGCAGTTCTTCGATCCGCGCCACGCCATCATTCACGGTGAAAGATTGCTGGAGGCGGGGGCGACCATTCTTGACATCGGCGGAGAGTCCACCCGGCCCGGCTCGCAGGAAGTGGACCCGGACGAGGAAATCCACCGCGTGGTGCCGGTCATCCGCGCCTTGGCGGAAAAAGGCGTGGTGGTGTCGGTCGATACCCGCCACGCTTCGGTGATGGCGGCGGCGGTGGAGGCCGGAGCGGCCATCATCAACGACATCTCGGCGTTGGAAGGGCCGGGGGCGCTGGCGGTGGCGGCCAAAAGCGGCGCGACGGTGGTGGTCATGCATATGCAGGGCGACCCGCAAAGCATGCAGCAAGACCCGGTCTATGACTGCGCGCCGCTGGATGTCTACGACTATCTGGCCGCCCGCATGGCGGCCTGTATCGAAGCCGGAATCCCCAAGGAAAAACTTTGCGTCGATCCCGGAGTCGGGTTCGGCAAGACGGTCGAGCACAACCTTCAGGTCATGGCCCGTCTGTCCCTGTATCACGGTTACGGCGTGCCGGTGCTGCTGGGAGTAAGCCGCAAGAGCTTTATCGGCAAACTGAGCAAGGGCGAGCCCGCGCCGCAGCGGGTGCCTGGTTCGCTGGCGGCGGCTTTCGCCGGTTTCGACGCCGGCATGCAGATCACCCGCGTCCACGACGTGGCGGAAACTGCACAGGCTCTGGCGGTATGGCGGGGTGTCCGGGGCGTGATCTAATCCCTTTCCTCCATGCGCCTTTCTGGCACACTGGAAGGTAAGGGGCAGCATATGGAACATGAGGAATGACGCGTAAGCTTTTCGGAACCGACGGCGTGCGGGGCACCGCCAATATCGAGCCGATGACCGCCGAGACGGCGCTGAAACTGGGCATGGCCGCCGGACGCTATTTCACCCGCGGCGACCATCGCCACGTTGCGGTGATCGGCAAGGACACCCGGCTGTCGGGCTATATGCTGGAGCCGGCGCTGACGGCGGGCTTTATTTCCGTGGGCATGGACGTGGTTCTGTTGGGGCCGCTGCCGACACCGGCGGTGGCCATGCTGACCCGAAGCCTGCGCGCCGACCTGGGCGTGATGATCTCGGCCTCTCACAATCCGTTCGAAGACAACGGCATCAAGCTGTTCGGCCCCGACGGCTTCAAGCTGTCCGACGAGGCCGAACTGGAGATCGAGGCGACCATTCTGAACGGCGTCGGCGAATTGCTGGTGCCGTCCAGCCGCCTGGGTAAGGCCCGGCGCCTGGACGATGCCGTGGGCCGCTATATCGAATACACCAAAAGCACCTTTCCCCGCGGTCTGCGTCTGGATGGGCTGAAGGTGGTGGTGGATTGCGCCAACGGCGCCGCCTACAAGACCGCTCCCGCCGTGCTCTATGAGCTGGGAGCCGAGGTGGTGCCGGTGGCCGTCACGCCGGACGGCACCAACATCAACAAGAACTGCGGCTCCCAGCATACCGAAGCCATGCGTCAGCAGGTGGTGACCCACGGAGCGCATCTGGGCATCGCTCTGGATGGCGACGCCGACCGGCTGGCCCTGTGCGACGAATTGGGCAACGCCATCGACGGCGACCAGATCATGGCTTTGATTGGTCGTGGGCTACATCGCTCGGGACAGCTCAGGGGCGGGGCGGTGGTGTCCACCGTCATGTCCAATCTGGGGCTGGAACGCTTTCTGACCGCCGAGGGCGTCGTCATGAAGCGGGCCAATGTCGGTGACCGCTACGTGCTTGAGATGATGCGCCGTGACGGCATTAATTTCGGCGGTGAGCAGTCGGGCCATATGATCCTGGCCGACCACTCCACCACCGGCGACGGTCTGGTGGCGGCGCTGCAGGTTCTGGCGGCGCTGGTCGAGGCGGGCAAGCCGGCCAGCGAGGTGCTGCATCTGTTCGATCCGTTGCCGCAGGTTCTGAAAAACATCCGTGTGTCCACGGATGTCGCCGGGCGGATCCTGGAAAATCCGGCGGTCAAGGCGGTGATCGCCGAGGGCGAGAACCGGCTGAACGGCTCCGGCCGTCTGCTGATCCGCAAGTCGGGAACCGAACCGTTGATCCGCGTCATGGCCGAAGGCGAGAACGCGGTCCTGATCAATGCCGTGGCCGACGATATCATCGCCGTCATCGCCAAGCAGGCGGGGGCCTGATCGTCATGAAGGGACGGGTTCTGATCTGTGCCGGCTCGGATTCCGGCGGCGGCGCGGGCATTCAGGCAGACATCAAGGCGGTGACGGCGCTGGACGGTTTCGCCATGACCGCCATCACGGCTTTGACGGCGCAAAACACCCAGGGCGTGTTCGGCGTCGAGGATGTGCCTTCCGCCTTCATCCGCCAGCAGATGCAACTGGTGCTGGACGACCTGGGTGCCGATGCCGTCAAGACCGGCATGCTGCACCGGCCCGAAGTCATCGAGGCGGTGGCCGGAACATTGGCCTCCCACGCTCCCGGCGTTCCGCTGGTGGTCGATCCGGTGATGGTGGCCAAGGGTGGCCACAAGCTGTTGAACGACGCCGCCCACGGAGCCTTGAAGGCCATGCTGCTGCCCATGGCCGCCATTCTGACCCCCAACATCCCCGAGGCCGAGGCTTTGACCGGATTGACCATCGTCGGTCCCGAGCAAATGATCGCGGCCGGTCGGGCGCTGCTGTCCATGGGGGCGAAGGCCGTGCTGGTGAAAGGCGGGCATCTGGACGGAGATCGTCTGGTGGACGTGCTGTTGAGCGGCGGCGAGGTTCTTTGCTTCGAGGGTGTTCGCATCGATACCGTCAGCACGCACGGCACCGGCTGCACCTTAGCCTCGGCTGTCGCCTGCGGTCTGGCCCAGGGACTGCCCCTGCGCGAGGCGGTGGCGCGGGCGCGGGATTATGTCCGCCTTGCCATCGAGACGGCTCCCGGTTTCGGCAAAGGCCATGGTCCGCTGAATCATGCCCATACCGTGCGTCCCTTTGGAGTTCAATGATGAGCGCGGAAATGCAGGCCATGCTGGCCGAGATCGAGGCCGCCGCCGAACTGGTTCACGCGATTTTACCACCGACGCCGCAGATTTCCTGGCCTCTGCTGAACATCCGCGCCGGTCGCGAGGTGTGGGTGAAACACGAGAACCATCAACCCATCGGCGCTTTCAAGCTACGCGGCGGACTGGTCTATCTCGATCGGCTGCTGAAAGCGTTTCCCGACGTGCCGGGCATCATTTCCGCCACGCGCGGCAATCATGGACAGAGCTTGGCCTTTGCCGCCTCTCGCTTCCGTCTGCCTTGCGTCATCGTCGTGCCCGAAGGCAATAGCCCGGAAAAGAACGCCGCCATGCAGGCGTTGGGGGCGCAACTGATCGAGTATGGCGATGATTTCCAGGAAGCCGCCGACTATGCCGGCCAATTGGCGGAGGAGAAGGGGCTGCACATGGTGCGCTCGTTCCATCCCTGGCTGGTCCACGGCGTTGCCACCTATGGCTTGGAATTCATGCGGGCGCTGCCGGACCTGGACACCCTGTACGTTCCCATCGGCATGGGGTCGGGAATCTGCGGCTGCATCGCCGTGCGCGACGCCCTGGGTCTGTCCACCCGCATTGTCGGCGTGGTGGCCGAAGGGGCTCCGGCCTATGCCGACAGCTATTGGGGAGGGCGAGTGATGACGACGCCCACCGCCAACACCATCGCCGACGGCCTGGCCTGCCGCGTGCCCGATCCCACGGCGGTCAGCATTATTGCCGAGGGGGCGGCCAAAGTGGTGACGGTCGGCGACGATGAGATTCTGTCCGCCATGCGGGCTTATTTCACCGATACCCACAATGCCGCGGAAGGTGCGGGAGCCGCTCCTCTGGCGGCTCTGCTGGCCGACCCCGACGCCGGTCGCAAGGTGGGACTGGTGTTGTCCGGCGGCAATGCCGACGCCGCCCTGTTCCGCCGCGCCTTGGAGGATGCCGCGCCGTGATTGCCTATGCCGCCGAAACCGACCTGAGCGCCCTGGAGTTTCAGGATGTGTTGCGTCGATCCACTCTGGGTGAGCGTCGCCCGGTGGACGATCTGGAGAGGCTGGAGGCGATGCTGCGCAACGCGCCGCTGACCGTCACCGCCCGCGACGGCGCGGGTAAGCTGGTGGGAGTGTCGCGTTCCGTTACCGATTTCGTCTATTGCTGCTATCTGTCGGATCTGTGCGTCGATGCCGCGCTGCAGCGTCAGGGCGTCGGCAAGAGGCTGATTGAGGAGACCAGGGCGCGTTTGAAGCCGGGCTGTTCCCTGATCCTGTTGGCGGCTCCGGCGGCAATGGACTATTACCCCCGCGTCGGCTTCGACAAGATGGAGCGTTGCTGGTGGGTGCCGGGCAAGCGTTGACGCTGGCGCGAGACGGCGCGTAAACTCGCCGCCCTCTTACCTTGCCGCCTCCTAGGGAGTGCCGTTGTCATGACCTTTGCCAAGCCTAATGCCCGCCCCGCTTGCCAGAACTTCTCGTCCGGCCCCTGCGCCAAGCGCCCCGGCTGGACGCCGGAAGCCCTGGCAGGAGCACCCACGGGCCGATCGCACCGGGCCAAGATCGGCAAGGCCAAGCTGGCCGAGGTTCTGGACAAAAGCCGGGCCATCCTTGGGCTGCCCGACGATTATCGCATCGGCATCGTGCCCGCCTCGGACACCGGAGCCATCGAAATGGTTCTGTGGTCCATGCTGGGAGCGCGCGGCGTCGACATGCTGGCCTGGGAAAGTTTCGGCGAGGGCTGGGTGACCGACGTCACCAAGCAGCTGAAGCTGAGCGACGTCCGAATCATCCGTGCCGAATATGGCTGTATTCCGGATCTGTCCCAGGTCGATTGCAACCGCGACGTGGTGTTTACCTGGAACGGGACGACATCGGGGGCGCGGGTGCCCGGCGGCGACTGGATCAAGGACGACCGCAAAGGCCTGACCATCGCTGATTCCACCTCGGCGGCTTTCGCCATGGATCTGCCGTGGAGCAAGCTCGACGTGGTCACCTGGTCCTGGCAGAAGGTGCTGGGCGGCGAAGGCGCACACGGCATGCTGGTTTTGAGCCCCCGCGCCGTCGAGCGCCTGGAAAGCTACAAGCCAGCCTGGCCGTTGCCGAAGATTTTCCGCATGACCAGCGGCGGCAAGCTGATCGAAGGCATTTTCGTCGGCGATACCATCAACACGCCGTCGATGATCGCCGTCGAAGATCAGATCGACGCGCTGAATTGGGCCGAAAGCGTCGGTGGGCTGAAGGGGCTGATCTCGCGCTCCCAGGCCAATCTGGCGGTGATCGAGGATTGGGTGGCCAAGTCCGACTGGGCCGAATTTCTGGCCAAGGACAAGGCCGTACGTTCCTGGACCTCGATCTGCCTGGTCATCAAGCATCCGGCCTTTCTGGCTTTGGACGATGCCGGCCGGAGCGCTTTTTCCAAAAAGATCGCGGCTCTTTTGGACAAGGAAGGGGTGGCCTATGACATCGCTTCCTACCGCGATGCTCCGGCGGGACTGCGCATTTGGGGGGGCGCCACCATCGAGACGGACGATTTGAAGGCTTTGACCCCCTGGCTGGATTGGGCTTTCGCTACTGTTCTCGCTGAAATCTAACCCTTGGTATAGGAAGTTCGGCGGAGAAGCCTATCCTTTTGGGTTGAGATTTCGTAACGGTTGTTATAAACCGGACGTGCAAGTTTTGCCGTCCGGTTTTTGACGTTCTGGTGGAGAAATCCCCCGTCAAAACGCCACTCAAAGGGGTGCTTTCCATCATGTTCGGAAATCGTCGTCATGCCGTCGAACCGGTCATTGTTTCCAATGACTCTTTCGCCGCGGAGCGGGAAGCCGCCATCCTGGCTGCGTTGGATCTGATCGAAGCTGGGAAATTCCTTTCGGTCCCTCAGGGCGACTGCACCGTCACCCGCCGGCTGTTCTCCCTTGCCCGGAGGCTGCATGACGGCGCCCTGGGCGAGACCAAGCGCATCGTCGGCGTTTCCATTGAGGTCAACGAGGCCATCTGCCATATCGCCGAGATGATCCGCGAAGCTTCCGAGGTGGGGAACCGGGCTCAGACTATCGCCGCCTCGACCGAGGAGCTGACCACCTCTGTGGCCGAGATTTCCAAGAACTCCCAGGCCACGGCCGAGGAAGCCTTCGCCGCCCAAGAGGTCGCCCACCGCGGTCAGATCGCCGCCGATCAGGCGGTGGCCAGCATGGAGGAAATCGCCCACGCCGTGCATAGCACCGCCGAACGGGTCGATTCGCTGAACGCCGCTTCGGCCCAGATCGGCGGCATCATCGATCAGATTCAAGCGATCGCCAAACAGACCAATCTGCTGGCTTTGAACGCCACCATCGAGGCGGCGCGGGCGGGCGAGGCCGGCAAGGGCTTCGCCGTCGTGGCGTCGGAAGTCAAAAATCTGGCCAACCAGACCGCCAAAGCCACCGAAGTGATCCGCGAGCGCATCGAAACCCTGCGGGCCGAAATGGCGGCCATCGTGTCTTCCATGCAGGAAGGCGCGGATGCCGTGCAGAAGGGCCGGGAGGTGATCGCCACCGCCGGCGACGGCATGCGCGAGGTGTCGGACCAGATCAACGCCATGACGGGCCGGGTGCGGGATATTTCCGCCATTCTGACCCAGCAGTCGGGAGCGTCCCAGCATATCGCCGAGGCCATTCAGGTGATTGCCGACATGGCGGACCGCAATGCCGCCAACATTACCGATTCCATCGGTTTGCTGGAAAAAGTCGATCCGATCGTCGCCGAGTGCGTGGCGGAAAAAGCTCAGCAGGAAATCTTGAACTTTACGGTCGTGGTGGCCCAGTCCGATCACATGATCTGGCGCAAGAAGCTGTCCAGCATGCTGGTGGGGCTGGCCAAGCTGAATCCCAACGAATTGGCCGATCATCACAAATGCCGCCTGGGCAAGTGGTACGACGCGGTACAGGATGCGTCTTTGCGGAGCGATCCCACTTTCGTCCATCTGGAAAGTCCGCATCAGGACGTTCACGCCCACGGCATCGAAGCGGCGCGGCGCTACAACGACGGTGATCTGCACGGCGCGGTGGATGAGGCACAGATGGCGGCCAAGGCTTCGGTCGGCGTTCTGGAGGACTTGCGCAAGCTGGCGGCGCGGCGCTGAGGCGCCCGCCTCACAAATCCGTTGCCGCTCCCAGCCAAACGGGGTAAAGGAAAAGGCCCCGTGCGCCGGGCCTTTTCCGTCGACGGCGCCAGCTTGAAATAGACGGCGATCCTGATGACCGAGTTTCCGAACCGCGCACTGCTGCCTGCCGGCCTGCGCGACATTTTGCCCCCCTTCGCCGCCCACGAGGCCGAGGTCGTCACCCGGCTGATGGCGGTCTACGAGTCCTTCGGCTACGAGCGCGTCAAGCCGCCGCTGATCGAATTCGAGGACAGCCTGCTGGACGGTGTCGGCGAAGCCGTGGCCAAGCATACTTTCCGCGTCATGGATCCGGTGTCCCAGCGCATGATGGGCGTCCGTACCGACATGACGCTGCAGGTGGCCCGCATCGCCACCACCCGTCTGGTTCACGGCGCCCGCCCGCTGCGTCTGTCCTATTCCGGTCAGGTGCTGCGGGTGAAGGGCAGCCAGTTGCGCCCCGAACGCCAATTCGCCCAGGCCGGTATCGAACTGATCGGTGCGGCCAGCGCCGCCGCCGATGCCGAGGTGGTGCTGCTGTCGGCCCGCGCCTTGGCCGAGTTGGGGGTGAGGGACATCACCATCGATTTGACCCTGCCGACCATCGTGCCGCTGATTTTGCAAGGGCTGGGCCGGGTCGAGGGGCTGCGAGACGCTCTGGAGCACAAGGACGCCGCCACGGTGGCCGCTGCCGGTGGTCCCGCCGCCCGCATTCTCGGCGGCTTGATCGAGGCCGTGGGGCCGGCCGGCCGGGCGCTGGAGCGTCTGTCGGCCCTGGACTTGCCTCCTGCCGCCGCGGCCGAGCGCGATCATCTGGCCCAGGTCGTCCGTCTGGTCCAGGCCGAAGCGCCGGATTTGACCTTGACGGTCGATCCCGTGGAAACCCGGGGTTTCGAATATCATGCGGGCGTTTCCTTCACCATTTTCGCCAAAGGCTGTTCGGGCGAATTGGGACGGGGCGGACGCTATCTGGCGCATGGCGAACCGGCGACGGGCGCGACGCTGTTCATGGACACGGTTCTGGACGTGCTGCCCGGCCCCATCGAACGTAAAAAAGTATTCTTGCCCCTGGGCACGTCGGCGGATGTCGGCGCGCAGCTGCGTGCGGCGGGATTGATCACGGTGGCTGGTCTGGACCAGTCTCAGGATGCGAAGGCCGAGGCTCGGCGTTTGGGATGCGGCCATCTGGTGATGGCTGGCGTCGTGGTTCCGGCGGAATAAAGGAGTGGCCTGAATGGCGAATGTGGCAGTTGTCGGCGCTCAGTGGGGCGACGAGGGTAAAGGCAAGATTGTCGACTGGCTGAGCGAACGCGCCGATGTGGTGGTGCGTTTCCAGGGCGGTCACAATGCCGGCCATACCCTGGTGATCAACGGCGTGGTCTATAAGCTGTCGCTTCTGCCTTCGGGCGTGGTGCGCGGCAAGCTCTCCATTGTCGGCAACGGCGTGGTGATCGACCCCTGGGCTTTCCTGGATGAAGTGGCGCGTATCGCCGAAAAGGGGGTGACCATCACCCCGGACGTGCTGAAGATCGCTGAAAACGCAGCGCTGATCCTGCCGCTGCACGGGCATATCGACCGTGCCCGCGAGGAAGCTTCGGGCACCGCTAAGATCGGCACCACCGGCCGCGGCATCGGTCCCGCCTACGAAGACAAGGTGGCGCGCCGCGCCATCCGCGTCTGCGATCTGGCCGACGAAGCCCTGCTGGAGCAGAAAGTCGCCGGTCTGCTGGCTCATCACAACGCGCTGCTGCGCGGTCTGGGAATGGCCGAGGTGGACGGCGCCGAGCTGCTGGCCAAGATCAAGGAAATCGCTCCGAAGATCCTGCCCTATGCCGATGTGGTGTGGAGCCGTCTGGACGACGCCCGTCGCGCCGGCAAGCGCATCCTGTTCGAAGGCGCCCAGGGCGCCATGCTGGACGTGGATCACGGCACCTATCCCTTTGTCACCTCGTCGAACACCGTGTCGGGGCAGGCTTCGTCGGGGTCGGGCGTCGGTCCCGGCCAGGTCGGCTATGTGTTGGGCATCTGCAAGGCCTACACCACCCGCGTCGGCTCCGGCCCGTTCCCTACCGAGCTGGACAACGAGATCGGCAACCTGATCGGCGACCGCGGCCATGAGTTCGGCACCGTCACCGGCCGCCGCCGCCGTTGCGGCTGGTTCGACGCCGTGCTGGTGCGCCAGGCCATCAAGGTCGGCGGCATCAACGGTATCGCCCTGACCAAGCTGGATGTTCTCGATGGCTTCGACGAACTGAACATCTGCACCGGCTACAAGCTGGACGGCAAGATCATCCAGCATCTGCCGGCGTCGCAGAAGGATCAGGCCCGCGTCGAGCCGGTTTACGAGACCATCGAGGGCTGGAAGGAAAGCACCGCCGGAGCCCGCTCCTGGGTTCAGTTGCCGGCTGCGGCCATCAAGTACGTCCGCCGCATCGAGGAACTGATCGAATGCCCGGTGGCCCTGCTGTCCACCAGCCCCGAGCGCGACGACACCATTCTGGTGCACGATCCCTTCGCCGATTGATGATCTTTTGCAAAGCCCGGTGGAAACTGCCTTCACCGGGCTTTTGCAGACTTGTCTCGGTTCCGTTCCCCGCTTAGAGTCCGCTCTGGCGGGGTTTTTCTTTCATTGGGCGGTTGCGAGGGCGGAAGAGGGATGGCGAACGAGCAGCAAAAGGGGCCAGGCCCTTCCGTTCCGTTGCGGGAACGGTATCTGGTCTATCCCGGCGCGCCGTTGCCCGATTTTTCGACTCCCACCGCGCAGGCCTTCGTGGCCGAGGACCGCCGCGACGCCAAGCGCCAATATTTCGCTCTAGTGGCCCGGCCCGGTTTCCCCACCCGCATCAACTGCATGCGCTTCCTCAAGGGTGTGGAGTGCCCCGGCCTGATGACCATGGCCGAGTGGGGCGTGATGGACTGGCCGCCCGCTAACCGCAAGGTCATGGTGGTGGTTTATGAAAAGCCGCTGGGCGGCCGTGTGATGGCCAGCATGACCAGCGATTTTCGCCGTGTCGAGGAAGTCGACATGGTCCGCAAGGTCATCGCGCCGATGACCGAGGCGCTGAAAAAGCTGCGGGCCTTGGGGATCACCCACCGCAACATCCGCCCGACGAACATGTTCTGGGCGACGCCCGAGCGCGACCGTATCGTGCTGGGTGACTGCGCCATCTCGCCGCCGGCTTTTGATCAGCCCGCCATTGTCGAGCCGCTGGATTCCGGCCAATGCGTTCCCGCCGGGCGCGGCAACGGCGCCTATACCGACGATTCCTATGCTTTCGGCGCCTCGATGGTGATGCTGCTGCAAGGGCGCAATCTGGTGGCCAAGCAGGAAGACGCCGCAGTCATCCGCAACAAGATGGTCAACGGCAGCTATTCCGCCCTGGTCGGTGAGAACCGCATGCCGGTGCAGATGATCGAAGTGCTGCGCGGTCTGCTATGCGATGACGCCGCCCAGCGCTGGCATGTGGAGGCGCTGGAGCTTTGGCTGGCCGGGCGGCGTCTGTCGCCATTGATCAGCAAGAACGAGAAACGGGCGGCTCGCGGTTTCAATTTCGGCGGCAAGGACTACGTCACCGCCCGTGAATTGTCGGCGGCCTTTTCCCGTAACTTCGAAGCGGCGGCTCAGGTCGTTCTGGATGGCCGGTTGGAATTGTGGTTGCGCCGTTCCCTGGATCAGCAGGACAAAGCCACGGCGGTCAGCGACGCCATGCATGCGGCCGTGGCGGTGGCCACCGAGAAGAAGCCGGCCTTCGACTACATGGTGTCGAAGGTCTGCATGATCCTGGACACCACCGCGCCCATCCGTTTCAAGGGCTTGAATTTTCTGCCCGACGGATTGGGCAATCTGTTGGCGGTGACGGTGGTCGAAGGCGGCGACGTCAAACTGATCGCCGAGGCTATTTTGCGCAGCGTCACCAAAGCCTGGGTGGAAACGCGGGAAAGCTATAATCCCGATAACTCCATCATGGAAAACGCCTTTAACAGCCAGAAAATCTTCCTCGAACGCACCACCATCGGCAATGGCGTGGAGCGGCTGCTGTATGAAATGAACGATTCCATGCCTTGCCTCAGTCCCCATGTGGTGGACGAATGCGTCATGGATATTCGCGATCTGCTGCCGGCCCTGAACAATGCCGCCCGCAAGAACGAGGGCAAGGGCTGGCCGGTCGAACGCCACATTGCCGCTTTCATCGCCGCCCGCTCCAACTTCGACGTCGACCGCGCCATTTACGAATTGTCCGACGGCAACCCGGCCCGTTCGGTGCTGGCCATGCTGAACATCCTGGCCATTCTGCAATGGCGGCTGGGGCAGGGCGGCATGACTTCCTTGGCCGGCTGGGTGGCGGGGCTGACCGGGCCAGCCATCAACAGCTACAACAACCGGGAAACCCGGAAACAGCTGGAAAAGGAAATTCCCCGCATCGCCAAGGACGGCAATCTGGTGGAAATGGCGCGCGTTCTCGACAATCCCGAGGCCCGGAGTTTGGACCAGCAAGGATTCGATCAGGCCAAGGATGACTGGGCCCGCATGCAGCGGGAAATCAAGAATATCGAGGCCGGCCAGATCGGCACGGACGACGAAGGAGTGAAGACGGCACAGCAGATCGCCTCGCTGATTTCTGTCACCATCGCTTTCATCACCACCACGCTGCTGCTGATTTCGAGGTTCTTCAATGGCTAAGCCGGCAAAAGGCAAGGGCAAGGGCGACGCCAAGGGCAAAAAGCCAAAGGGCAGCAACCGGTTGCTGATCCTGGTCACCGCCATGGCGCTGGTGCCCTTTTCGTTGCCGACGCTGATTGTTCTGTTCTGCGCCATGCTGCCCACCTTGGGCGCCGCTCTGGCCGAACGCAGCGGCAGCCGTTACGCCTGGGTTTGCGTCGGCGGCATGAATTTTTCTGGGCTGGCGCCGTGGCTGTTCGATTTATGGTTCGGGCATCACACCATCGACTATGCCATTCATCAGTTGACCGGCGTGAGTATGCTGCTGATTTCCTATGGCGCCGCCGGGGTGGGCTGGCTGATCTATCTGGGAGTGCCGCCGGTGGTCGCCACTTTTACCACCATGACCTCGCAGCGCCGCAGCGTCGTTCTCATCGCCGATCAGAAGAAGCTGGTGGACATTTGGGGAGACGGAGTGACGAAAGGCGGCGGCGGCGGTGGAGCTGTCGATCCCGCCGATTTGCTGTGATCCGCTTTCCGGGCCAAAAGAAAAGCCCCCTTCCGCCAGGAAGGGGGCTTTGTTGTTTGAGGGCGCTTGAGGAAAGCGGCCTCAGGCCGGTTGGGATTCGCTGGTGGCGGCGGCGCCGCGCATGGCTTTTTGCAGCTTTTCGAAGGCGCGCACCTCGATCTGGCGCACGCGCTCGCGGCTGATGCCGTAGTGCTGGCTCAAGTCTTCGAGCGTCACCGGGTTTTCCAGCAGGCGGCGCTGGGTCAGGATGTGGCGTTCGCGCTCGTTCAGGCTGGTCATGGCGGTGGCCAGCATGCTGCGGCGGCTGCCCAGTTCCTCGCGCTCGGCCAGTTCGGTTTCCTGGTCGTCGCGCTCGTCCACCAGCATGTCTTGCCATTCGCCTTCGCCGTCGATGCGCATGGGCGCGTTCAGGCTGTGGTCGGGGCTGGACAGGCGGCGGTTCATCGACACCACTTCGTCTTCGCCCACATCCAGCTTCTCAGCGATCCGGCGGACATTCTCGGGCGACAAGTCGCCGTCGTCGATGGCCTGCATCTGCCCCTTCAGCTTACGCAGGTTGAAGAACAGCTTTTTCTGCGCGGCGGTGGTGCCGATCTTCACCAAGGACCAGCTGTGCAGGATGTATTCCTGGATCGAAGCGCGGATCCACCACATGGCGTAGGTGGCCAGACGGAAGCCCTTGTCGGGGTCGAACCGGCGCACCGCTTGCATCATGCCCACATTGCCTTCGCTGATCAGCTCGCCCAAGGGTAAGCCGTAACCGCGATAGCCCATGGCGATCTTCGCCACCAGGCGCAGATGGCTGGTCACCAGGCGATGGGCCGAGGCAGGGTCCTCGTTCTCCTGGTAACGCTTGGCCAGCAGGTATTCTTCCTGCGGCTCAAGCATGGGGTATTTGCGGATGTCCTGAAGATACCGCGACAGGCTGGCTTCGGGAGCCATGGGGAACGTGTTGGTCAGAACCGCCATTGTTCTTCTCCTTGTTATCCCCGCCGAGAGGACGGTAGGCACCGGAAGTTGGACCGGCGGGGAGGGGCGTCAGGTCGACAGCGAACCACTCACCATGGGAAGGACAATACCTCAGTACAGAGATCAAGTATAGGTCTTTTTATAAACCCTCTAAAGTGTCAATTATATCCATAAAATCGCGGGGGATATCTGACGAAAACTCCAGCCGTTCTCCGGTCGCAGGGTGGAAAAACCCCAGTAAATAAGCGTGCAATGCCTGCCTGGGGAAATGATCCAGGATGGCCTTTTGCTCGACCGTCAGCGCTTTCCCCTTCGCCGTGCGTCCCCGTCCATAAACCTGATCCCCGATCAGGGGATGGCCGATCGACGTCATGTGGACGCGAATCTGATGCGTCCGTCCGGTGGCCAGCCGGCACTCCACCAGCGAGACGATGTCGGCGAAGGATCGCATGACCTGGTAACGGGTCAGCGCTTCCTTGCCGCCCCTGGTGACGACGGCCATTTTCTTGCGGTCCGTGGAGCTCCGCCCGATGCGGCCCGAGATTTCTCCCTGGCGCGGCAGGGGCACCCCCCAGCACAAGGCGCGATAGGCCCGGGTAATGGAATGTTCGGCGAACTGCGCCGCCAGTCCATGATGGGCGACATCGCTTTTGGCCGCGACCATCAGGCCGCTGGTGTCCTTGTCTAAACGATGCACGATTCCCGGGCGTCTGACTCCGCCTATTCCGCTTAGGGTGCCTGCGCAATGGTGTAAGAGGGCATTCACCAAAGTCTGAGACATATTACCTGGGGCAGGGTGGACCACCATCCCGGCGGGTTTGGCGACGACGATCAGGTGGTCGTCTTCGTAAAGCACGGTCAGGGGAATGTCTTCGGGCAAGGGAACGGCGGGCTCGGCCGGAGGGACCGTCACCTGATAGCTGTCGCCGGCCTTGACCTTGGCGGAAGCGTTGTCGACCGGGCCGTCCTCGTCCTCGACGTAGCCTTCGGCGATCAGGGACTGTAAGCGCGAACGCGACATCTCGGGCAATTGGCCGACCAGCCACTTGTCCAGCCGGATCCCGGCTTGTGATGGATCGACCGAAAGCGTATGTAGAGTTTCCTCGGAATCGCTCATGGCATCCCACTGTTATGATCGACAACGTTGCTCAAGGCCGCACAAGCTGACGGAAAGCATGAAGACGCTCAAGATATTAGTGGCCATGATGGCCGTTCTCATCGTTATTGGCCTGGGTTTGCTGGGCTGGGGCTTGTCCCGCTCGGCGAACAAGATGGCCGCGCCGGTCCAGTCGGTCAGCGATTTGCCGACGCCGTCGGCTGCGGCGACTCCTCCCGTTTCGGCAAAGTCTGCGTCCGGCGGTTATTTCTCGGCCGACATCTCCATTCCCCAGGGCGGCAAGCTGGAGCAGATGAGCACCACGGCCGACCGCGTCATCCTGCGCCTGTCCGTGCCGGAAGGCGAGCGCCTGCTGGTGCTGGACCCGACCAACGGCCATGTCGCCGGCACGGTCAATCTGTCCTCCGGGCGGTGACCGCAAGCCTGATCCTGCCCCCGGCCTTGCGTCGGGCCATCGAGGCCGCCGCCGAAGCGGCCTATCCCCAAGAATTTTGCGCCTTGTTGCTGGGGCGGGCGCTGTGTGGGAAAGCGGCGGCATGGCGCGTCGAGGATTGGCGCCCGGCGGCCAACGTCCATCCCCAGCCGGAGCGGCATTTCGAGCTGGACCCGGCAGTCCATTTCGCCACTTTGCGGGCCTTGCGCGACGACGCCTCCGGACTGTGCCTGCTGGGGCATGTTCACTCCCATCCCGACGCCGAGGCCGTTCCTTCTGCGACCGACTTGTCCATGGCCTTCGATCCGGACATGGTGTGGCTGATCTTGTCAGTGCGCCACGGTAAAGCCGGTGAGCTGACGGCCTGGACGCCGCCGACCGCCGACAAGCCGGCGACTTTCGCCAAGATATTGCTGAAAACCGAGAATTCCTGAAAAAATCCCTTGATCCTCCGCCCGACCTTCTGTAGATAAACGGCCTCCCGCCTCTGCGTCCCCTTCGTCTAGAGGCCTAGGACACCGCCCTCTCACGGCGGTAACAGGGGTTCGAATCCCCTAGGGGACGCCAAGCGCGCTTAATGACTTAAGGCCACCTTCGGGTGGCCTTAGTCGTTTTCGCAGTCGGCGCTCCTAGTCTGGCTAGGGCTGGTCGAGGGAGTTCAGCGCCTGGGCCAGGTCGGCGAACAAATCCTCGGGCGCCTCCAATCCTACCGACAAGCGCAGAAGATCGTCGGGGATGGGGGATGTTGGACCTTCGATGCTGGCCCGATGCTCGATCAGGCTCTCCACCCCGCCCAGAGACGTGGCACGCTTCCAGGTCTGGACCGTGGCGGCGACGGCGACGGCGGCGGCGCGTCCGCCCTTGATCCGTACCGACAGCATGCCGCCGAAGCCGCCCTGCATCTGGCGTTGGGCCAAGGCATGGCCGGGAAAGTCCGGCAGGCCGGGATAGAGCACCTGGGCGACGCCGGGGTGCTTGGATAGACGTTCGGCCAGAGCCAGAGCGCTGGCCGATTGCCATTTGACGCGGGGGAACAGGGTCCGCAGGCCGCGTTGCAGCAGCCATGCCTCGAATGCCCCGAGAACGCCGCCGTTCTGAGCCTGCACGGTTTTGATGCGGATCCAGAATTCGTCTTCGGCGGCAGTGGTGACGCTGCCGGCCACTACGTCGGAATGGCCGTTCAGATATTTGGTGGCCGAATGCATGACGATGTCGGCGCCCAGGCTCAGGGGGCGGGTCAGCGCCGGCGTGGCGACGGTGGAATCCACCGCCAGCCGGGCTTGGGCTTTGTGGGCCAGATCGGCGATGGCGGCGATGTCGCTGACCGACCACAGAGGGTTGGCCGGGCTTTCCAGCCAGACGAGCTTGGTTTTGCCGGGCTGCAAAGCAGCGGCGACGGCGGCGAGGTCGGTGGTGTCCACCAACTCGACCTTCAGTCCCCAGCGGCTGGCGAAACCCAACAGCCAACTGCGCAAGGCCCAATACATGACGGTGGGGGCGATGACGTGATCGCCCGGCTCCAGCGCCTGAAAGACGGCGGTGGCGGCGGCCATGCCCGAGGCGAACAACAAGGTCTTGGCGCCGCCTTCGAGAGCCGTCAGGGTGTCGGCGGCGATGTCGTAGGTGGGGTTGTCGGCGCGGGAATAGCAGCGGCCGCGGCCATAATTCAGATCAGCGTCCCGCTCGAAGGTGGTCGAGGCGTGCAGGGGAGGAATGATGGCGCCGGTTTCGGCGTCCACATGGCCCAGCGCCTGGGCGGCCAGGGTTTCCGGGCGGGGAGTGTTGGCGGTCATGGAAAGGCACCAAGGAAAGAGGACTGTTGATATCGCAAGAAACACCGTAACTTATTTGCAGAAATGATTCCATTAGGCTAGCTAATCAGTGTGATTAAAATGCGGGGCGTGCAGACCATGAAGGTGACCCACCTGCCGAAAGATGATGCCAGCTGTGGTTGGCTGGCTTTGTTGGGCGAATTGCCGCCACCCCGGCCGTTGTTGGGGGCGCATCGCGCCGAGTGGGTGGTGGTCGGGGCGGGCTGTACCGGGCTGGCGGCGGCCCGCCGGCTGGCCGAACTGTTGCCGGAGACGCGCATTCTGTTGCTGGACGGCCAACGGGTGGGTGAAGGCGCTTCCGGCCGCAATTCCGGTTTCATCATCGATCTGCCGCACAATGTGGACGCCCAGGATATCGAAGACCGTGCCGCCAACGAGCGGGTGCAGCGGCTCAATCTGGCGGCCATTGCCGAATTGAAAGGGCTGGTGGACCGTCACGCCATCGCCTGCGATTGGCAGAGAGGCTCCAAAATTCATGCCGCCGCCGAGCCGGTGGGGGAACGGGAATTGGATGCTCTGGCGGCCGGGCTGCGCCGCCTGGACGTGCCGTTTCAAGAGCCGGACGGCGACGCCTTGGCGGCCATGCTGGGCACCGGCTGGTATCGGCGCGGCCTGATCACCGAGGGCTGCATCACCGTGCAGCCGGCGGCGCTGGTGCGCGGTTTGGCCGAGGCTTTGCCCGCCAACGTGGCTTTGCATGAGAACAGCCCGGTAACCGAGCTTCGGCGTCTGGGCGGCGGTTGGGAGGTCAGCACCCGGGACGGTTCCGTGCGGGCGGGCGGGGTCATTCTGGCCACCGACGCTTTCGCCCGCGCCTTCGGAGTGCTGAGGGACCGGCTGGTGCCGATCTATACTTATGCCAGCCTGACGCGGCCGTTGCCGGAATTGGGCGGGTTGCCGACCTGGGCCTTGCTGCCGGCCCACAAGGCGGGAACCACTCTGCGGCGGCTGGCCGACGGGCGCGTTCTGGTGCGCAATTCCTTCCGTTATGGCGGCGACTTCCAGTGTACGGAAAAGCACTTGGCTTGGGCGCGGCGACGCCATGAAGCCTCGTTCCATGCCCGCTGGCCGCGGGTCGCGCCGGATTTCCAGTGGAGCTGGGGCGGAGTGATCGCCTTTACCCGCAATTTCGCTCCCTATTTCGGGCAATTGGAGCCCGGGCTTTATGCCTCGGTCGGCAGCAACGGCGTGGGGCTGGCCAAAGGGACCATCGGCGGCCGTCTGTTGGCCGAAATGGCTCTGGGACAGGGATCCGCTCTGCTGGACGATATGCGGGCCTATCCCATGCCGCCGCGCAATCCGCCCGAGCCGCTGCTGGGGCTGGGCGCCGGCCTCCGTCTGGGGTGGGAGCAGATGCGGGCGGGGCGGGAGGCCTAAGGTCCGCTTTTGCCGATCTGGCGCTTGTTCAGACGCCGCGCCAGAATGTCGCCCAGGCTTTGAAAGCCTTGAACCAGCACGATCAGGATGACCACCACCACCGCCATCACTTCCGGCTGGAAACGCTGATAGCCGTAGCGGATGCCGAGATCGCCTAGGCCGCCGCCGCCGACCGCGCCGGCCATGGCGGAATAGCTGATCAGGCTGACCACGGTAATGGTCATGCCGGCGATGATGCCCGGCCAGGATTCCGGCACCAGAACCTTCAGAATGATCTGCTTTGGGGTGGCGCCCATGGCCTGGGCGGCCTCGATCAGGCCGGGATCGACTTCGCGCAGCGACGCCTCGGCCAGCCGGGCGACGAAGGGAATGGCGGCGATGGTCAGCGGCACGATGGCCGCCGCCGTGCCGATGGAGGTGCCGACGATCAGGCGGGTCAGCGGAATGATCGCCACCAGCAGAATGATGAACGGCGTCGAGCGGGCGGCGTTGACGATGGCCCCGACCACACGGTTGAGCAGGGGGCGTTCGAGAATGTGGCCGCGGTCCGTGACCACCAGCATCACTCCCAGGGGTATTCCCAGCAGGGCCGACAGGACGGTGGAAACGCCGACCATGGTCAGCGTCTCCCACAAGGCGTCGAGCAGAAGATCAAACATGACCGGGGACATGGCCGAGTACCTCCACACGAAGATCGATGCCGCGGATATAGTCCGTCACCGCCTGAATATCGGCCTCGGCCCCTTGGGCTTCGACCACGATGTTGCCGTAGGGCGCGCCTTGGATGTAATCCACGTGGGCTTGCAGGATGTTCATGCTGACGGCGAAGCGGCGCACCACGTCGGAAATCACCGGGCTGTTGGCCGACGGGCCGGTGAAGATGATGCGCAATACCGGATTGCCGTCGGTTTGAGCGGACATGCGCGCTTGCAGCCCGGCCGGCAGTTCGCGATCGACCAGATCGCGCACGAAGCTGCGGGTGATCTCGGTGCGGGGCGCGGTGAAGATGTCGAAAACCGGTCCTTGTTCGACCACCCGGCCCTGGTCCAATACGGCGACGCGGTGGCAGATTTCCTTGATCACCTGCATTTCGTGGGTGATCAGAACGATGGTCAGGCCCAGCTTGGCGTTGATGTCCTGCAGCAGGGCCAGGATCGATTTGGTGGTTTCCGGGTCGAGCGCCGAGGTTGCCTCGTCGCACAGCAGCACCGAAGGCTTCGAGGCCAGGGCGCGGGCGATGCCGACGCGCTGCTTCTGTCCGCCCGACAATTGCGCCGGATAGGCGTCGCGCTTGTCGGCCAAGCCGACCAGATCCAGCAGGGGCTCGACCGTCGCCTTGATGTCGGCTTTGCTATAACCGGCCAATTCCAGCGGAAAGGCGACGTTCTCGAAGACGGTGCGGGACGACAGCAGATTGAACAGCTGAAAAATCATGCCGATGCCCTGGCGGGCTTTGCGCAGTTCGGTGACGCTCAGACCGGTGATGTCGCGCCCATTCACCAGAACCTTGCCGGACGTGGGGCGTTCCAGCAGATTGATGCAGCGGACCAGAGTGCTCTTTCCCGCCCCCGAGCGGCCGATGATGCCGAAAATTTCGCCGGCGCGGATGGACAGGGAGACACCTTTCAGCACCTCCGTCTCGCCGGCGGAACCGCGAAAGCGTTTCGAGACGTCTTGGATTTCGATCATCGACGGATCACCGGGCCTTTGTTCGATCATTGTCAGCGCTTCTGCTTACCGCCTGGGCGCGGGCGATGCAAGCGCGATTTTAGCAGCGTTATGATGTGATAAAATATAAATGAGCAAATTTTTTTTGTATTTAAATTTGACAACAGGCTCGATGCATAGATAAATGGTGCCAGCGCGGCCCGATACCATGCGTCCGGGCCATGATTGAAATCTGGAGGGCAGGTTTTATGAGGAATTTCGTCAAGCTGGCCGCCGCGGCCTTGTTGCTGTCGGGCGCCGCCGTACAGGCCGCTCAGGCTGAAACCATCAAGATCGGCGTCGAGAACGGCCCGCACGCCGAGATCGCCGAGATCGTCAAGCAGAAGGTGGCCAAGGACGGCATCGATCTGAAGGTCATCGAGATTTCGGATTACGCCCGTCCCAATCCGGCCTTGAACGACGGCGACCTGGACGCCAACGCCTTTCAGCACAAGCCCTATCTGGATCAGCAGATCAAGGATCGCGGCTACAAGCTGAGCCCGGTGGCGAACATCGTGGTGTTCCCGATCGGCGTTTACTCGTCGAAGATCAAGAGCCTGGATGAACTGCCCCAGGGCGCCAAGTTCGCCATTCCCAACGATCCCTCGAATGGCGGCCGCGCTCTGCTGCTGCTGCAAAGCAAGGGGCTGATCAAGCTGAAGGACGGCTCGGGCATCACTCCGACCGCTTCCGATATCGTCGACAATCCCAAAAAGCTGAAGATCGTCGAAGTGGACGCCGCCCAGGTGCCCCACTATCTGCCCGATGTGTCGGCCGCCGTCATCAACACCAACTATGCCATCGAGGCCAAGCTGGACCCGGCCAAGGACGCCATCGCCCGTGAAGCCGCCGACAGCCCTTATGTGAACATTCTGGTGGTGCGGACCGCCGACGTCGACAAACCCTGGGTCAAGACCCTGGTCAAGGCCTACAACTCCCAGGACGTGAAAGATTACGTCTTGAAGAAATATCCTGGCATCGTGGTGCCCGGCTTCTAAAGCGCCGGAAACTGTTTGCTGAAGAAGAGGGCGTTCCGGCCGTGGCCGGGGCGCCCTTTCCTTTTGTCCAGGAGGAAATGGGGGAGAAGCTTTTCCTATAAATGATTTTGTCCAGGACAATAAAAGGGGATTATCGTGAGCGGTGCAGCCGTACCGGCGATGGAAAAAGATGTGTTCGGGGCGGATGTTCGATTTTATCTATATGATATTGAAGGATTTACCGGATTTTCAGATTGAGTGAAGCTTGTTTCGCCAAGCGATTTTTGAACGACAAAAATAGATAAAAAGTGTGTCAAAAAATTAATAAAAATGTCTGGACCTGCATTCCTGGGGGGCGTAGACATCTCGTTGCGCGTGTTGCCGTTTCCGGTTCGCCGGAAGGGCGCATGCCGGCCCGCAGAAATGCAGGCCGACCGGGGGATGGGGGGAATTTACCCGGATTTGACCCGTGGGGGGTTCAAGTGACGAAAGAGCGCGACGATTTTGGCAAGGAATGCCAGGCGACCGGACGCACGGTCACCACTCTAGTATTGCAAATGGCCGAAGAGGCCGCGGTCGGCGGTATGGTGCCGCTGGCTGAGTTGCAGCGGATTATCCAGGCCGTGGACGGCATGGGTCTGATTTTTGAAATGTCCAAGTCCCGGTGCATCCGCGAAAGCCGTTGCCGGGGGGTGACGCACCGCCGCAACCGGCTGTTGGGGCGAATCATCGCCCAGCCTTTGGAAGACCTGCTGCTGGCGACGCCTCCGGTGCTGGAGCGGCGTCTTCTTTCACCGCTGTTCGACGCCATTTCGCAAATGGTGGGAGAGCCGCTGTTTTCCTCGCTGGAGCAAAAGGCGCGGACTGTTTATTTCAGTCTTCTGGCTTCGGACATGGAACAGTTCGATTGGCCGCCTTTTTATGAAAGCAACGATTCCATCTCGTGCTACTGCCAGTTGATGGTGCTTTTATCCACGGCCTTCCGGACCTACGGCACCGCCAAACAGCGCTTCATCGCCCTGATGCGGGAACGGGTGGAACAGTTCGGCGAGGCCGAATATTTCCAACTGATGCGCGGCGTTACCCGGCCCTTGCTGCGCGAGGGCGGCAACAGCCGTTATCGGACTTATCTGGAAGGCGCGCTGCTTTTGTCCGAGCGCCGCCTGATCGACGGATTTATTTCGGCCCTTGAGGCCGACCATCGGGGATGGCGTGGAGCCTCGCAGGGCGGGCAGGGGGTGCCGCGGCGGCGGCGTTTCCGTATTCCCGGAGCTTTGTGAAGGGTTTGAGCCATTCGCTTGAGTAAAATAGTAGGGCAAACTGGCGGCGGGGCTGGTTTCGCACTATCTTATTATATCAGCTTTTTTCTGTGTCACTGTTAACGGCCCCGCTCCCATGGTCTTCGATCCCTTGGCGTCCCATCCCGTTCCTGTGGCGGAGATCGAACGCACGACGGGCTTAAGCAAGGAAGTCATCCGCAAATGGGAAATCCGTTATGGTTTTCCCATTCCCGGCCGCGACGGCAACGGTGAAAGGCTCTATCCCGCCGATCAGGTGCTGCGTCTGCGTCTTGTCAGCCGCTTACTGGATGCGGGGCGGCGTCCGTCGCAGGTGGTGAGCCTGCCGTTGGACGATCTGGAGGCATTGGTGGCGAAGGTCTCGCTTGCCGGAGCCTATGATCTGGGGGATTTTCAGACCGATATCTTCCGGGCGCTGAAGGATCACGATCCCGTCCGCCTGGCTTTTCTGCTACAGGGCCAATTGCGCCGTCAGGGGCCTAGCCTGCTTGCCCGCGAAACCATTCCCCAACTGAACGTTCTGGTGGGGGAAGCGTGGCTGCGGGGAGACCTCAGGGTCTTTGAGGAGCATCTGTACGCCCAGGCCATCCAGGATCTGTTGCAGGGCATGGTGGCCGCCATTTCGTCCGGTCCGTCGGGGACGCCGCGCATCTTGCTGGCAACTCCGCCGGGGGAAATTCATGTGCTGGGGCTGATGTCGGCGCGGGTGGTGTTGACCTTGAACGGGGCCGAATGCGTTATGCTGGGGGCTCAAGTTCCGGTCGTCGAGCTTGTCGCCGCCGCCCAGTCCATGAAGATCGACGTGGTGGGGCTGTCCTTCAGCATTGCCCAGCCTGTGCGTTTGATCGGCCGCGTATTGTCCGAACTGCGGGCTGCCTTGCCCGGCCATATTCATGTTTGGGCCGGGGGCATGGGTGTCGCCAGGATGACGCGGCCGCTGCCTGGGGTGGCGATCCTGCCGACTCTCAACCAGGCGATCGAGGTTCTGGAGACGCTTCAGCGCAGCGAAAGCTGACGGCGGAGTCTTTTGGCTTCGGATCTCTTGCAAGTCCTTGCCGAGAAAGGTTGCCGCTTTCCACCTTTGGCAATTTACTGGCATGGGGAACTGCTGGGAGACGCCGCGCATGCGCATCGCCTTCATGAGCGACTTGCATCTGGAGTTCGAACCTCCGGCTCATCCCGTCGCCGGTTGGGACGGCGTCGAGCGAATGCGTTCCCAAGTAGCCGGTCATCCCGCTCGGGGGCCACTGATCAAAGATGCGGCCGGCGTCGATCTGGTGGTTTTGGCGGGCGATATCGATCTGGGCACGGGCGGGATCGCCTATGCCGAGGAAATGTCGCGGTTCTGCGGCTGCCCGGTGGTCTACGTAGCGGGAAACCACGAATATTACGGGCACGACCTGGATCAATTGCGGGCCGACCTGCGCGCCGCCGCCTGGAATACCGGCGGGCGGGTGATCTTTCTCGATCGCGACGGCGTCCGCCTGTTGGCTGGCGGTCATCCCGTTCAGGTCTACGGTTGCAGCCTGTGGAGCGACTACGCCATTCACGACGATGCGTCGGAGGCGATGGCGCGGGCGCGCTACAGTCTGAACGACCACCGGCGCATCAGCCGCGAAGCGGGGTGGTTCCTGCCCGACCACGCCCTGGACGAACACCGTCAATGCCGCCAGTGGCTGGATGAGCAGTTGGGACGCCGAGAGCCGGAAGACAGCGGATTGGATTGGGCGAAGCGGCTGGTGGTGACGCATCACGCGCCGATTCCCACCTCGATGTTGGGGCGGCCGTCCTTGATGGCGCCTTATTACATGTCGGATCTGCGGGATCTGATCGTACGCCATCAGCCCGATTTGTGGCTGCACGGCCATACTCATTTCCGCCATTCGACGCTGGTGGGGCGGACGGTGGTGGCATCGGCTCCCCGGGGCTATCTGGGATGCCAGCCCGAAGCGCTGCATTACTCCTGCGGCATCATCGAGATATGAGCAAAACGGGAGGCCGAAGCCTCCCGTTCCGCTGCTTCTGCGATGCGAGCTTTACTTCTCGAACGGCGCCGGGCGCGGGGTCGCGTCCGACGACGGCGGCAGGATCGGCAATTTGAAATCGGGCTGGTCGCCGGTCAACGTCTTCAGGAAGGCGACGATCTTGGCGTTCTCGTCGGGCGAGAATTTCTTGCCCAACTGGATGCGGCCCATGGTGTCCACGGCCTGGGTCAGAGTCGCGGCCTCGCCGTCGTGGAAGTAGGGATAGTTCAGTTCCACGTTGCGCAGGGTCGGAACCTTGAAGGTGAAGCGGTCGGCTTCGTCCTTGGTCACGGCCACGCGGCCTTCGGCCGGATTGGACGTCTGATAGGGTTCGACCACGCCCATCTTCTGGAAGGAATTGCCGCCGACGGCCGGACCGTTGTGGCAGGCGGTGCAGCCGCTGTCCTTGAACAGGGCGTAGCCGGCCTCTTCCTGGGCGGTCAGGGCCTTCTTGTCGCCCTTCAGCCATTTGTCGAAGCGCGAGTTCGGCGTGACCAGGGTTTCCTCGAAAGCGGCGATGGCTTTGGTCACTTCATCGATCGTGACCTTGTCATTGCCGAACACCTTCTTGAACTCGGCGACGTAGCCGGGGATCGATTGCAGCACTTCGACGGCCAGGACGTGGTTCGAGGCCATTTCGCCGGGGTTGGCGATGGGACCGCCGGCCTGAGCCTGCAAATCGGCGGCGCGGCCGTCCCAGAATTGGGCGATGTTCAGGCTGGAGTTCAGCACCGTCGGCGAGCGGATCGGTCCTTGATGCCAGTTGTGGCCGATCGACGATTTCAGGTTGTCGGTGCCACCCATGGAGAGGTTGTGGCAGGAGTTGCACGAGATGAAGCCGGATTTCGACAGGCGGGGATCGAAATAGAGCTTGCGGCCCAGATCGACCAGGGCCGGATCCTTGATCTTGGCGGCGGCGATCGGGCTGATGGGTTCGTCGGCGGGCTTGGCGGCGAAGCTGGCGGTTCCAGCCAGCAGAGCCAGGCCGGTGGCCAGGATGGCGGTGGTTCTCTTGAATGACATGACATGCCCCCAGAATGTGGATCAGACCCCCGGCATGGGAGGCTGAAAGCCCATCCACAATTTTCTTAAGGCTATTTCTCGGCATTGATGTGAATCAAAAAAATGCAGATTCTTTTAAATTATTCTAATTCCATTATGCGGTGGCGAAGTCCCTGCCTTAGGTCGAAGATGGGTATTTTTCGCTTTACCCTAAGGCGCGGGGTCTGTGAGACTGCCCCTTAAAGGCTGCGGAAAACCGTTGGCCGCAAAAGCTTCATATCCGGGAACGAGACATCCATGCTGGCACTTCCGGTGGTTCTGATCGCCGACGATCACCCTCTTTTTCGCGAGGCGCTGCAAAGTGTCGCCGCCGAACTCATGCCTGACGGCGACATCCGCGAGGTGGCGAGCTTCGAGCCCGCCATGGTCCAGGCGGAAAGCGGCGTCGATATCGAGCTGATCTTTCTGGATCTCAACATGCCGGGAATGAACGGTTTCAGCGGACTGGTGGCGCTGCGCAACGCTTTGCCTGCGACGCCGATCGTCGTCGTCTCCGCCGCCGAGGATGCCGAGACCATCCGCGAAGCCATCACGTGCGGCGCCTCGGGCTTTATGCCTAAATCCTTGAGCAAGGCCGACATGGTGCTGGCGGCGCGCAAGGTGCTGGACGGCGAGATTTACGTGCCGCCGGTCAGCGACGCCGCCGACCTTCAAGGCGGGGACGCCAAGCTGGAGGAAGGCATCTCTCAGCTGACTCATCAGCAGCGGGTGGTTTTGCAAATGCTGGTCATCGGCCAGTCGAACAAGCAGATCGCCTATGAATTGGGGATTGTCCAGAGCACGGTGAAGGCTCACGTTTCCGCCATTCTGCGCAAGCTCAAGGTCTATTCCCGCACGCAGGCGGTGATCAAGGCCGGCAAGATTCTGGCGGTTCTCGGGCGCTTTCCGGTAAAGGCGTGAGATGGAGCGGGCGGTCTTAGACTTTAGTCTGAAAAGGGCCTGAATCCGGGGTTTGTTGTACCTTCGTCGGATTGATGTTCGACGGTTCTTGGCGCTGACTTGCGGTCAGAAAAACATCTGACAGGAGGATCACCGTCATGTTCCAACAGGCCCTGGACAGCGTCCGCAAGCAGACCGGCTTCCGCACCCGCTACGAGAACTTTATCGGTGGCGAGTGGGTGGCTCCGGTCAAGGGGCAATATTTCACCAACACCACCCCGATCAATGGCGAAGTTCTATGCGAAGTGGCGCGTTCCACCGCCGAGGACGTGGAGAAGGCGCTGGATGCGGCCCACGCCGCCAAGGATGCGTGGGGACACAAATCGGTAATCGACCGCGCCGCCGTGCTGCTGGCCGTCGCCGACCGCATGGAACGCAATCTGGAGCTTCTGGCCACCGCCGAAACCCTGGACAACGGCAAGCCGATCCGCGAAACCCGCGCCGCCGACATTCCCCTGGCCATCGACCATTTCCGCTACTTCGCCGGCTGCATCCGTGCTCAGGAAGGCACCCTGGGCGAGATCGACGGCGACACCGTCGCCTACCATTTCCACGAGCCTCTGGGCGTGGTCGGCCAGATCATTCCCTGGAATTTCCCGATCCTGATGGCCGCCTGGAAGATCGCTCCGGCCCTGGCCGCCGGCAACTGCATCGTTCTGAAGCCGGCCGAGCAGACTCCCATGAGCATCATGGTGCTGATGGACATCCTCAAGGACATCCTGCCGCCGGGTATTCTGAACGTGGTCAACGGCTTCGGCATCGAAGCCGGCAAGCCGCTGGCCTCGAGCCCGCGCATTGCCAAGATCGCCTTCACCGGCGAGACCAGCACCGGCCGCCTGATCATGCAGTACGCTTCGGAAAACATCATTCCGGTGACCCTGGAGCTGGGCGGCAAGTCGGCCAATATCTTCATGCCCGACGTGATGAACGAAGACGACGCCTTCCTGGACAAGGCGCTGGAGGGCTTTGCCCTGTTCGCTCTGAACCAGGGTGAGGTCTGCACCTGTCCGTCCCGCGTTCTGGTCCACGAGGCCATTTTCGACAGGTTCATGGAAAAGGCCGTGGCCCGTGTCGAAAAGATCATCGCCGGCAACCCGCTGGACGCTTCGACCATGATCGGCGCCCAGGCATCGGTGGATCAGCTGGAGAAGATTCTGTCCTATATCGACATCGGCAAGATGGAAGGCGCCGCCTGCCTGACCGGCGGCGAGCGCAACCATCTGGGCGGCGATCTGGAGAAGGGCTATTACGTCAAGCCGACCATCTTCGTCGGCAACAACAAGATGCGCATCTTCCAGGAAGAAATCTTCGGCCCGGTGGTGTCCGTCACCAAGTTCAAGGATCGTGACGACGCCATCCACATCGCCAACGACAGCCTCTATGGGCTGGGCGCCGGCGTGTGGTCGCGCAACGGCAACGACGCCTATCATATCGGCCGTCATCTGAAGGCGGGCCGCGTCTGGACTAACTGCTATCACCTGTATCCGGCTCATGCCGCGTTCGGTGGCTACAAGCAGTCGGGCATCGGCCGCGAAACCCACAAGATGATGCTGGACCATTATCAGCAGACCAAGAACCTGCTGGTCAGCTACAGCCCGAACGCTCTGGGCTTCTTCTAAGTCTGATTACCTTGTTTGCCTCGTGAGCGACTGGGGGGTGGATGTTTGCAATCCACCCCCCTTTTTTCCTTCCTAGGGAGGCCCGCCATGATAGACCGCGTGACCGCGACCCCATCCGCCATCGAACTGATCCGCAAACTGGTGCGCATGCACGGTCCGGTGATGTTCCACCAATCCGGAGGCTGCTGCGACGGCAGCGCTCCCATGTGCTTCCGCCAGGGGGAATTCCGCATCGGTGAAAACGACGTTCTGCTGGGGGCTATCGACGGCATGCCGTTCTACATCGGCGGCGCGCAGTTCGAATATTGGGCCCATACCCAGTTGATCATCGACGTGGTGCCAGGCCGGGGCGCCAGCTTCTCGCTGGAAATTCCCGAAGGCGTGCGCTTCTTGACCCGGTCGCGTGTCTTCAGCGACGATGAATGCGCCGCTCTGGAAAAGGCTGGTCCGCCAGCCGTCGGACCAGCGGCCCATCTGTAGTTTTCCCGTTCCGACCTTGGTGCCGGTTATGCCTTTGTCTCAGTCCCTTGATCAAAAAATCCGCCGTGGCGCGACGACGGCCACCGATCCGGCGCAGGTGGCGTCGGAATTGGCCCGCGATCTGAGACAGGACGATCTGTCGCTGGTTCTGCTGTTCATCACGCCGGAACGGGCGACGCCCGAACTGGTCGAGGCTGTGCATCGGGAATTCGGTCAGACCTTGGTGGTGGGCTGCACCACGGCGGGCGAGATCACGCCCGAGGGATACACCCACGGCACGGTGACGGGCGTCAGCTTCGCCGCCCCGGATTTCCATGTCGCAGCCCGCCGCATTCCCGACACCCGTCTGTTCAGCGTCGCCGACGGGCCCGCGCTGGTGCAGGGATGCCTGCGCGAATTGGAGATCAAGGCGCCGGATTGGCCGCAGGGGCAGGTATTCGCCATGCTGCTGATCGATGGGCTGGATGCCTGCGAGGAGAACGTCGTCAGCGCCCTGCATCGCGAATTGGGGCCGATTCCCCTGTTCGGCGGTTCGGCGGGCGACGAATTGAGCTTCCGCCAGACCAACATTTTATGGGACGGCGGCCTGCACCGCCATTCCGCCATCCTGATGCTGGTGGCCACCAACCACCCTTTCCGGGTTTTCAAGACCGAGCACTTCGCCAGCGGCAGCGAGAAAATGGTGGTGACCGAGGCCGATCCGGCGCGGCGGATCGTCCGCGAGATCAATGCCGAACCGGCCGCCGAGGAATATGCCCGCATGGTCGGACTCGAGGCCGAGCCTCTGACACCGATGGTGTTCGCCAACCATCCGGTGGTGGTGCGGGTCGGCAACGTGCCGTATGTGCGGTCGATCCAGAAGGTCAATCCGGACAACAGTCTGACCTTTTTCTGCGCCATCGACGAAGGCATCGTGCTGACCGTGGCCAAAGCGTTGGATATTTCCGAAGACCTGGGGCGGCTGTTCGACGATCTGCGTCAGAACATCCGGCAACCAGAAGTGATCATCGGCTGCGACTGCCTGTTCCGCGGCCTTGAAATGCGCAAGAAGGGACTGGAAAAGACGGTGTCCGACCTGATGGTGGCCAACAACGTGGTGGGCTTCCATACCTATGGCGAACAGTTCCACGCCATGCATGTCAATCAGACCTTTACTGGCGTCGCCATCGGCCGGCGGGAGGAATGATGAAGACGGCTCTGGAGCAGCGCGTCGCCGAGCTTGAGCGGGAAAACGCCAAGCTGCGCAAGATCAACAAGGTGCTGATCGATCGGGTCGAACGCAGCATGGACTTCCAGGGCAACGCCTTTTCCCTGTTTCAAACGGCGATCGTTCTGGAAGGACGGGTGCGCGACCGTACGTCCGAGCTGGAACTGGCTTTGCGCGAACTGGCCAAGACCAACCGCGCCCTCAGCATGGCCAAAGAAGTGGCGGAAACCGCCGAGATGCGCCTGATTGCGGCCATCGAATCCACCAGCGAGGGCTTCGTGCTGTTTGACAGTGAAGACCGGCTGCTGATGTGTAATTCCAAATATCGGGAATTCTGGCCCGGCCTGAGCGAAATCATCCGTCCGGGCGTGCCGTTTTCGGCTTTGGCCGAGCGGGCTCAGGCGCTGGGATTGTTCGACGGCCACGAGATGGGCATGACCTCGCCTCTTCAGCGGCGGCTGCTCAACCACCACAATCCGGAAGAACTGTTCATCCTGAAGCTGTCCGATGGGCGTTGGCTGCAAATCCGGGAACGTCCCACCGCCGACGGCGGCAGCGTCGCCATATACACCGACATCACCGCCATCAAACTGGCCGAGCGCCGTCAGCGCGAACGGGAGCTTGCGGCGAAAAGCGCTATTCTGGAGGCCACTTTCGACAATATCGCCCAGGGCATTTCCGTGGTCGATGCCGAGCGCCGCCTGTTGGCCTGGAACGAGCGTTTCCTCAAGCTTCTGAACATTGCCGAAGACGAATTGGCCGTGGGGCGGCCTTTACAGCGATTGGCGCATTTGCCCGCCATCCGCCCGCAGATTCTGCATGGCCAGATGGCCGGCGGCGTCTGTATGGAGCAGATGGGCGACGACGGACGGGTGCTGGAAATCCAAATGAACTCGCTGCCCGACGGCGGCATGGTGGCGACCTATACCGACATCACCGAACGCAAGGCGGCGGAATGGGCGCTGCGCGACAGCGAGCAGCGCATCCGCCTGATCACCGACGCTTTGCCGGCCTTGATCGCCTATGTCGACACCGGGCAGCGTTACCGCTTTACCAACAAGCCTTACGAGGAATGGTTCGGCCGGCCGCGCAGCGAGATCAACGGGCGGCATATGCGCACCGTGTTGGGCGACGAACTTTACGAAGCTCGCCGCTTCTACGTCGAAGAAGTGCTGGCCGGGCGTCTCGTCACCTTCGAGATCGTGCTGCCCACCATGCGCCACGCTATCGAAGTGGCTTTGGCCACCTATGTTCCGCATTTCGGGCCGGATGGCGAAGTGCAGGGCTTCATCGCCCTGATCCAGGACATCACCGAGCGCAAGAAGTCGGCCATGCAACTGCGCGAAGCCAAGGAAAATCTTGAGCGCCGGGTGGCCGAACGCACCATCGAACTGACCACGGTCAATTCCAAGCTGCAACAGGAGGTGGAAGAGCGCCGCCAGGCCGAGGAAGCCCTGCGCGTCGCCAAGGCTGAGGCGGAAGCCGCCAACATGGGCAAGACCAAGTTCATCGCCGCCGCCAGCCATGATCTTTTACAGCCCCTGAACGCCGCCCGCATCTTCACTCAAGCCTTGAGCGAAACCCGCATCTCGGGCCGTAATCGCGGCTATGTGGAGAACGTGGTGCGCGCCCTGGATTCGGTCGAGGAACTGATGACGGCGCTGCTGGATATTTCCAAGCTGGATTCCGGGGCGCAAGTGCCGCAGGTCGCCGATTTCATGCTCGACGATCTGATGGCCATGCTGGTCAAGGAAACCTCGGCCCAGGCGGCGGCGCGGGGGCTGGAACTGCGCTGGGTGAAATGCGGCGGGGCGGTTCGCTCCGATCCCTTGCTGGTGCTGCGCATTCTGCGCAATTTCCTCAGCAACGCCATGCGCTATACGCCCAAGGGCCGCATTCTTATCGGTTGCCGCCGCCTGCCTCAAGGCATTGCCGTGCAGGTGTGGGACAGCGGCATCGGCATTCCCGACGACAAGCTGTCGGAAGTGTTCGAGGAGTTTCGTCGTCTGGCCCAGGACAGCCACGGCCGCGACGGCGGCATCGGTCTGGGGCTGGCTATCGTCGAGCGCATCGCCCGGCGTCTGGGGCACGATATCCAGGTGCGCTCCCGCCTGGGCGTCGGCTCGATGTTCGGCGTAGTCATTCCCTATGGCGACGACGCCAAAGCCCACGAAAGACAGCGGGCGGCCAAAGCCCCCATCAGCCTTCCTGCCGGCGCCGACAAGCTGGACGGCGCCCGCATTCTGGTCATCGAGAACGACGAGGACGAGCGCGACGGCATGAGGGCCTTGCTGGAGGGGTGGCGCTGCTGGGTGTCCGCCGCGGGCGATTCCAACCAGGTGGCGGCGGCGTTTCTGCCGGACGCCCGGCCGCAGCTGGTGGTGGCGGATTACCATCTGGACGACGGCCGGACCGGCATTCAAGCGGTTCAGGAAATCCGCGCCCGGCTGAATTGCGATACGCCCGCCGTCATCCTGACCGCCGATCGTTCCGACGAAGTGATGGCCGAGGTCAAATCCATCGGCGCCCATCTGCTGAACAAGCCGCTGAAGCCGGCGCGTCTGCGCTCGCTTCTAGCGCATCTGGTGGGATGAGGGGAACGGTAAAGGGCGTTGCCCCTTGGGCGGTCTGGCGAAAATGCCTTTCTATGCCCGGCGCAGCCAGCCTTTTTCCAGGCTGGTGGCGATGAAGTCCATCACGTCGCTTTCGATATCGTTGACGCGATAAAGGTTGCACAGCCGCCCGACGATCTCGTTGACGCTGCTGGGGCTTTTGCATTGCTCCAGGATGGCGGCGGCGCTTTCGTTCAGCTTCACCAAGCCTTCGGGATACAGCAGCACATGGCTTTGCTGGGGCTCTTCCCAGCGCATGAGAAACATGGGAGACAGTTCGACGATGTCCGAACTGGTCACGTCGGCTTCGTGCAAGGTCTTGGTTTCCGTCATGGGGCGGGGTTCTCCCGGAAAGACAGAAGGGAACCGGTTGACCGGCTCCCTTCACGCTGCATCAGCGGACGAAGACGTAGGCGGTGACTTCGAAGCCGAGACGCACGTCGCAGTAATCAGGCTTGACCCACTTCATGGAAACACTCCCTGCATTGCCGTTGAGGATCGGGCCGTCCGATGGGCTCCATCCTTATGACATTCAGCGCTTTTCAAGGCGCTCTGTGCAATTGGCAAAAAGTAGCATGCGGAGAGGCGCGGGTTTGATGTCGACGGGGCGGGAAAAAGATGGTGTTCAACAAAAGTACAATGGTTTTAGTTTGTTCTTGTTTTTGTGCGACGCAATAAGGTGACTAAAGTACCTATTCCATTTTGTGGCAAAGCTGTTGGATTGTGACGACAGCGCTGCTTGTCCAATATTTGCGTGAAATGTCTTTCAGGCGACGGCGCGGCTCAATCAGTTTAGACCCGGAACAACGGGTTCAATGGGGAGATCCGTCAATGAAACGATATTGGGGTGCGGCCGTTCTGGCCGGATGTCTTTTGAACGGCGCCACGGCCATGGCCACCGAATTGTGGGATCCGCATCTGCGCGGCATCGGCGAGGGACTGGCTGCCGGAGCGTTGCCGCCCGAAGGGTTTTATTTCATCAACAACAGCTATTTCCTGTCCTACCAGGGCACGAACAATTCGGGCAATAAGACGAGCCTGAAGGTCGACGCCTACGTCGACGTGCCGATTCTGTTGTGGAATCCCGGCGTCAAGGTGCTGGGCGCCGATTACGCCATGGGCATCGCCCAGCCGTTCGACAACGTTTCCGCCAGCAGCGACACCATCACCCAGGGCAACAGCCATTGGGGCAATTTCAACACCGTGCTGATCCCCGGAGCTTTGTCCTGGGCGCTGCCCAACGATTTTCACGTCGCCACCAGTCTGGCCGTCTATTTGGACGACGCCAGTTCGTCGCCGGCTCATCCGCCCAGCAACGGCGGTCTGGGATCCGGCAACGGCTATTGGACCATCGAACCGACGGTGGGCATCAGTTGGCTGCATGACGGCTGGAACCTGAGCGCCGACATCCATTACGACTATAACGGCAAGGACGATTCGACCCATTATCAGTCGGGCGACCAGATCGCCGTGGATTATACCGCCACCAAGACCATCGGGAAATGGACCCTCGGTCTGGGCGCCTATCAGGAAAACCAGTTGGCCAAGGATGAAAAGAACGGTGCGAAGGTGTCTGGCAGCATGGTTCAAAATCTGGGGGCCGGTCCCATCGTCGGCTACGCCTTCGAGGGCATCAGCCTGACCGCCACGTATAATCGTGAGATCCTGACGCATAACGACGTCGGCGGCGATTTCTTCAATGTCAGAGCGGTGGTTCCGTTTTGATATGCCGGGTCTGCCTGCGTATGGCAGGCTCGTGCTTCTTCCAAGCCCGTCCGACTTGCGGGGGCGGTTCGCCGTCCCCGCTTCCTTGCACCAAAGGCGCATTGCTCCAGCCTTGAGCGGCTACCACAATCATCGGGTTGCCCAATGGAGCCTGTTCTTCGTGCCTTACGCTTTCTGGACGTTCCGTCTGCTGGCCTTCGCCTTCCTGATGCCCGGGCATTGGGGATTGTTGGCCGTGTTGTGGGCGGGCGGCGATTGCTGGCGGCGTTGGCTGCCGCCTGAGGGCGAGTTGCTACGCGATGAGACATTGCAAGATATGCTGCGGCGTTGCGGTCTTGCCGAGGCAGGGCTTTGGTTGTCCGACGCCAAGGCCAAAGGCAAGGCCAATGCCGGTTTCGCCGGGGCTCCCTGGCGGCGGCGGATCGTCTTCTCTCCGGCTCTGTGCCAAGGCTTGCCGTTCGAGCTTCAGACGGCCGTGCTGGCCCATGAGGCCGGGCATTGCCGTTTGCGTCACGAAGAGCAATGGCTTGCGGGCGGATTTTTTTTCTGGATGGCCCTGTTCGCGCTGATGGCGGCGCATTGGGGCGTCTGGCCGGTGGCTGCCCTGACGGTGGCGGCCTGGGTCGCCGTTCGCCAGGGGCGTCCGCTGCTGGCGCCGCTGCGCCGCCGCTGGGAATTTCAGGCCGACGCCTTCGCCGCCGCACAGGTGGGCGCAGAGGCCATGGCGGCGGCGTTGGAACGGTTGGAGGAGATCAGTCCGCCGGCTCCCTCTGCCGTCGTTCCCTATCATCCCGCTCTTCAGGAACGGCTTGCCCGTCTCAGGTCGCTTTGAGCTTGGCCAAGCCCCGGCTGGGGCTGTAGCCCATCACGGCGGCCACCAGAAAGACCGTCCCGGCGACCGCGACCACCAGGGCCGACAGGCCGTCGAACTGCCCGTAAAGAGCGAAACGGATCAACTCGACGCCATAAGTGAATGGGTTGAGCTGGCAGACGTTGGCCAAAATGTCGCTGCCTTCCTGGATTTTCCAGATGGGATACAGGGCGGTGGACAGGAAGAACAGCGGAAAGACCACAAAATTCATCACACCGGCGAAGTTCTCCAATTGGCGGATCAGCGATGACAGCAGCAGCCCCAGTGCCCCCAGCATCATGCCGTTGGCCAGCAGGGCGGGCAGAACGGTCAAATAGCCCAAGGGCGGTGCATCGTCGCCAAAGGTCCAGGCCACCGCCAGGAAGGCGTAGCTTTGCAGGATCGAAACGACGATGCCCGCCGCCAGCTTGCAGACGATCAGGTACCAGCGGGGCAGGGGGCTGACCAACAAGGCGCGCATGCTGCCCATCTCGCGGTCGTAGACCATGGACAGCGAGCTTTGCATCGCGTTGAACAACTGCACCATGCCCACCAATCCCGGCATGATGTAGACCCCATAGGGAATGTAGGTGTCGTAAGGCGGGGCGATGGCCACGCCCAGGGCGGCGCGGAAGCCGGTGGCGAACACCACCAGCCACATCAGGGGACGCACCAGGGCTCCGAACAGGCGGCTGCGCTGGTGGAGGAAGCGCAGCATCTCGCGCCAGACGATGCCCTTCAGGCAGATCAGCCAACTCATGCCGCCGCCTCTTCTTCGGCCAGTTTGGAGAACAGATCGTTCAGGCTGCCGCCGTTGGCGGCCAGGATGCCGGCGGCCTCGCCCTCAGCCCAGATGCGGCCTTTGTGCAGAACCACCAGCCGGTCATGGTCGGGATCGATCTCGTCCACCAGATGGGTGGCCCACAGCACGGCCAAACCGTCCTGACGGCACAGCTCATGGATCTGGGCAATCAGGCTTTTGCGCGTGGGGACGTCCAGTCCCACCGTCGGTTCGTCCAGCAGCAGCAGCTTGGGGTCGTGGATCAGGGCCCGGGCGATCTCCACCCGCCGCCGATGGCCGCCGTTGAGGTTACGGGCTTTTTCACCGCGCCGGGGGGAAAGCTCCATGCGCTTCAGTTCCCGTTCGATGCGGGGGGCGGCGATGCGGCGAGGCAACCCGTGCAGGTCGGCGGCATAACGCAGGTTCTGCATCACCGTCAGATCAAGATCCAGGGTCGGCTGCTGGAAAACCACGCCCAGTTGCCTCAGGGCCTGTCCGGGGGATTGGGCTAAATCCGCGCCGAACAGGCCGATGCTGCCTTCGCGGCAATCGAACAAGCGGGTGATCAGGGAAAACAGCGTCGATTTTCCGGCGCCGTTCGGTCCCAGCAAGGCGGTGAAGCTGCCCTGGGGAATGTGAAAGCTCACAGCCTCCAGAGCCTTGCGCCGGCCGTAGGCGTGGCTGACGCTGCTGACGCGCAGGGCATCGGTCATGGCTTGATGGCCACGCCCCAGGGATAGCGCCCGACTTTGATGGATTTGACCGGAGTCAGCTTGTCGACATCGATGACCGTGACGTCGCCGCTGACACCGTTGGTGGTGTAAAGCTGCTTTTCGTCCGGGGTGAAGGCCATCTGCCAGACGCGATGACCGACCAGCAGGTAATCCTTGACCTCGAAGGTCTGGGGATCGACCACCGCCACATGGTTGGCCGGGCCCAAGGCGACGAAGGCCAGCTTGCCGTCCTTGGACAGGCGGATGCCCACCGGTTGCACCTTGTCTTTCGGCACGCCCTTGACGGCGAAGCCGATGGTTTTGATCACCTGATGGCTGGCGGCGTCCAGCACGGTGACTGTGCCGCCGATTTCCGAGGATACCCACAGCTTCGATCCGTCGGGGCTGAATACGGCGACGCGGGGCCGTTGGCCCACCGGCGAATTGTCCATCACGGTGTTGGTGGCGGTGTCGATCCAGTGGACCATCGAGGTGGTTTCCGAGGTGTTGACGGCGGTCTTGCCGTCGGGGCTGACGGCCATGCCTTCGGGTTCGACGCCCACCTCGAACTGAGCGGCGACCTTGCGGCTGTCCACATCGATGACGGTGACGGCGCTGCTGTTTTCGTTGGAGACGAACAGGCGTTTGCCGTCGGGCGTCAAGGCAAAGGTTTCCGGGTCTTCTCCCGACGGCAGGTTGTGGATCACCTTATGCTGGGCGATGTCGAAGACCTGAATGGTGTCGTCGCTGGAGGCGCAGATATAAAGGCGGTTGTTGTCCGGCGATAAAAGCAAGCCGCGCGGCTGGCGGCCGACCTTGATGGTTTCCGTGACCTGCATGGACTTCACGTCGATGACCGACAGGGTGTTGTCTTTTTCATTGGTCACATAGGCCGTCTGGGCCGCCGCCGGCAGGGCGAACGCCAGGGAAAGGCCGACGGACAGCAGGCTGATTTTCATCGTCATGGGCGGGGTCCTGTTGTGCATTTGGTTTCGGGTCGGTCGGTGCCAAGGGTGTCCATCTCGGTCACCGGGTGCATGAAGCCGTCCACCGGAGCCGTGGCGATCAGGCCGTTGGCGGCGGCCAGCAGGATCGGCTGGCGCAACTGGCCGTCCCAGGGACGGAAACTGAGTTGGCGGCCTTTGAAACCGGCAACTGAAAAGTCGGCGGCCAGGATGGCCTTGCGAATGGCGGCGGGATCGGTGCTCTTGGCTCGCTGGGCGGCTTCGCCCACCACGCGGACGGCCAGCCAGGCGGCGTAATCCACCGAGGTCATGGGCCGGTTGGCCAGTTTGCGGAAGCGGTTCTGCAACTGAATGGCACCCCATTCCTCGGCGCTGCCGTCCCAGCCTTTGGCCACCAGTCCCTGGGTGCCGGCCACCGGGCGGGGAAGCCATAGGCGGTAGGACAAAAGATCGCCGAAACCGCCGCTCTCGTCCGCCACTACCGCGACGTCGTAATCGCCGCCCTGGGTGAAGGTGGAAACGTCGCTTTCCGGTTTGCTGTCACGGTCGAAGGTCCAGGGGTGGGTGGCGATGATGCGGGTGCCGAAGCGTTTCGCCGAACGGCGCAGCGCGTCGGCAAAAGCCACGTCTCCAGCATCAGGACCGGTGATCAGCAGCCAGTTGCTCCAGCGTTTCTTAACCAGATATTGAGTCAAGGCGTCAGCCAGCATGGCGCGGTCGGGAATTAGGTGCAGCAGGTTGGGGCGGCAGGCGGCGTTGCGCAAAGCCTCGTCCGGGGCGGCGGCGTTCAGGAACAGGGCGTCGGCCTGGGCGGCTTTGCCCAGATCCCCGGCTTCCAGCAGCGAAACAATCAGCTTGCGGCCCTTGGCCGAGAGATCCTGAGCTGTCTTGGCGGTATCGCCGTCTTCGTCCAGGGCGCGTTCGTCCAGGCTAAACGCCTGACCGATGAATTTTCCCGTGGTGTTGTTGTCCTCGATGGCCAGACGGGCGCCCATGGCGCCGTCGGCAAAAGGCGGTTTCGACAACAGGCCGATGGTTACGCTGTCGGCCGCCCATGATGGAGAAACGGCGCTCAGCACCATGCAGGCCAAGACCGTCAGCCGTTTCGTTTTCCCTCCGCTTTGCGCCATTCACCCGTTCTCCCGTCAGGAACGGAAAAACCATAGCATCGGCTTTTGTTGGCGGTATCTAAGACCAAAGTACGAATCTGTTCATCTAAGACCAAAGTACGAATGTCTTCGTAATGCCCTGAAAAAGTCGCTTTGCTGCAATTGCTAACGACTGCTTGTACTAAAGTCGCTCTCAACTTATCGCGGGGCCGGGACTTAAGGTCTGGGACAGTCGCTGCTGGGGTGGTTTCATCTTTCCGTCTTGGCGCAGTTACGTTCTGGACAGAGGTTTCGGATATGATTCAAAAGAAGTTTCTTGCCGTCGCTTTGCTGGCGGCCGGCGGCATGCTGACGGTTCTTTCCCCGGCCTGGGCCCATGGCGACGTGACGCCACAGCCGGTGGACACCAAGGGACTGCCCAAACTGGGGGACACCTGGCTTGACAGCAATCCTTTCCGCGGCAACGACAAAACCGAAACGGCCACCAAGATCGGAGCCTCCGGCTTCGCCCAGAATTGCGCCCGCTGCCACGGCATCGAGGCCGTATCGGGCGGCATCGCGCCCGATCTGCGCTATCTGGCGGTGGGGTCGGACGGCGACGAATGGTTCAAGTACCGCATGGAGAACGGTGCCGTGCGCGACGGTCGCGTCTATATGCCGAAGTTCAAGGGCATTCTGAGCCAGGAAGCTTTGTGGGCGATCCGCACCTATATCGAATCGCGGCATGTGGATGAATAAGAGTCTCCTTTGCCTGACGGCGGCGATGCTGGGGCTGGCGGTGACCGCCGTTCAGGCGCGGCCGCTGGACCAGGTCATGGCTTCGGGGAGTTTGCGGGTGGCGGTCTATGCCGATTTTCCGCCGTTCTCCTCGGGGAAGGGAGATGCCGTCCATGGGCTGGACGTGGACCTTGGGGCGGCCATTGCCCAAAAGCTGGGCGTCAAGGTCGAGTACATGGTGCTGACCGCCGGCGAAACGGTGGACGACGACCTGCGCAACGCCGTGTGGAAAGGCCATTACCTGGGCGGCGGCGTCGCCGACCTGATGATGCATGTGCCCTATGACCACCAACTGGGCGAGCGCAACGACAATGCGGTTTTGCTGGCTCCCTATTACCAGGAACAGGTGGTCGAGGTGACCGACGCCGCCCAGACGTCGGGCGACGATCTGATCTCGGCTTTTGCCGAGCATAAGGTCGGAGTGGAACTGGCGACCTTGGCCGATGGCTATCTGGTGGGAGCCTATGGCGGAGCGCTGCGTGAAAACGTGGTGCATTACCCGACTTTGACCGAAGCCGTGGCGGCTTTGCGCCGCGGCGAAGTGGCGGGCGTCATGGGGCCGTTGGCCGAAATCGAAGGAGCTTTGGGCAAAAAACGCGGCGGTTACCGCGTTCACCACATGCCGACGCCGGGGTTGACCCGTCACGCGTGGCCGTTGGGCATGGCGGTCAAGGTGAACTCCCATGATCTGGCCAACCGCATCGAGCCCATTGTCGAAGACATGATCAAGGACGGCTCCATGGCCAAGCTGTTCGCCCGCTACGGCCTGACCTACGTCAAAGCCGAAGTGGAGTAGGCGGCATGCGCGGCGGAATCCCCCAAATTCTCCTCTCCGCCGCGTTGCTGGGCGGTCTTGCCGTGCTCCCTGTCGCGGCAGCCGCCCAGCCCCCCTCGCCAGAGGCGGATCCCTTCGAGTCCGTGAATTGGGACGGCGTTCGCGATGCCGTTTTCGGTCAGGCGCCTTTGCGTTTCGATCTGAAGCATGTCCAGGTCGAAGCCCCCCGCAAGGTCGAGGACGGAGGACAGGTGCCGGTCGCCGTTTCGGTTCAGGGATTGGGAAAAATCCGCGAAATCGTGCTGGTCGCCGATCTTAATCCGGCCCCGCGCGCCTACAGCTTCCGTCCCATTGCGGCGCAGCCGCGTCTGGCGACGCGCATCAAAGTGGATCAGGCCACGGCTCTTCATGCGGCGGCCTTGACCGAGGACGGCGTCTGGCATGTGGGCGGAACCAAGGTGGACGCCCCCGGCGGCGGCTGCACCACCCCTTCGGCCACCCAATCGTCGCAAAGCTGGAAGACGCATCTGAACGCCGTCCAGGGCAAGGCCTGGCGGAGGGCCGATGGTGGCGACCGCCTGCGTATCCGTGTCATTCACCCCATGAATACGGGCTTTGTGGCCGGCATTCCGGCCTTCTTCATCGACCATATGCAGGTCAGAACTGCCGAAGGAAAGCTGGTGGCCGAACTGCTGCCCGCCGAGCCCTTGGCGGAAAATCCCGTGATCACCCTGGATCTGACGCCGGAAGGCACTTCGGCCTCGGGCTATCGCCTGGATTGGAGCGACACCGACGGAAACCGCGGCAGCGCCCCCATTCCGGCGGCCAGCCAGTCTCTTGCGGCGGAGGAACCGTGATGTCCGTTCTGGCGCGGCTGCTGCTCTGCCTGACGATGGCTGTTTCCCTTGCGGGTGCGGCATGGGCGGAGGGGTTCGTTTACGACCTGCATCCCATCCAGGTGGGAAAAGGCACCTATGTTCTGATCGGCGATACTCATTTCTTCAGCCGCGACAACGGCGGCAACATCGCCAATACCGGCTTCATCGTCACCCAGACCGGGGTGGTGGTGATCGACACCGGGCCGTCGAGGCTGTACGGCGAGGCCATGCGCAAGGCCATCAGGGGCGTCACGCCGTTGCCGGTGGTGAAAGTGATCATCACCCACGCCCATCCTGATCATTTCCTCGGAACGCAGGCCTTTGCCGGAGCCAAGGTCGTCAGTGGACCGGGCACGATCGAGATGATCCGCAAGCATGGACAGGAACTGTCCGCCAATCTTTATACGCTGGTGGGCGACGCCATGCAGGGCACCGAGGTCGTGACGCCCGATCTTCAGGGCCGCCCGCAGGAAACCATCGGCGGCCACGATCTGCGCTACAGCTTTCTGTCCGGCCATACAGATTCCGATCTGGTGGTGTTCGACGCCACCACCGGCGTTGTGTTCGTCGGCGATCTGGTGTTTTTCCGCCGGGCCCTGACCGTGCCCAATGCCAACGTGCCCCGCTGGCAAGAGGCCCTGACCCGCATCGAAGCCATTCCCTACCGCCAGATGGTTCCCGGCCACGGCCCCATGCCGCGCGGCGGCGAAGCGGTGGCGGAAACCCGCGACTACCTGCGCTGGCTGAACGACGCCCTGCAGCAGGCCATGGCCGGCGGGCTGGACATCACCGAGGCCTTTCATATCAAGGTGCCGGAGCGTTTCCGCAATCTGGCCATCGTCGACGAGGAGTTCCACCGCTCGGTGGGGCAACTGTTCCCGCGAATCGAGGAACAGGCGCTGCCGGCCATCGGTGGGGGGCAATAAGCAACCAAAGGGGACGGCATGAAGATCATCGTCTTGGGAGCCGGAGCAGGGGGCGGTTTTCCGCAATGGAACTGCGATTGTCCAAATTGCCGTCGCGCCCGCGCCGGCGATCCCGAGGCTCCCAGCCTGACGCAAAGTTCGCTGGCGGTCAGCGCCGACGGCAAGCGCTGGGTGCTGCTTAACGCTTCGCCCGACATGCGCCGTCAGATCGAGCTCAATCCCGTTTTGCATCCCACCGGCGCGGGGCGGTCCAGCCCCATCGCCGGGGTGGTTTTATGCAACGCCGATGTGGACCACACCGCCGGTCTTCTGACCCTGCGCGAGATGCAGCCTTTGGCGGTGTACGGCACCGGACGGGTAATCGGCGTGCTGGCGGCCAACGCCATGTTTAATGTCATGGACCGCACCTTGGTGGAACGCCGTTCCATGCCGCTGGAGACGCCCTTTCCTTTCCGCGGCCGCGACGGCCAGACGCTGGGACTGACGGTGGAAGCCTTTGCCGTTCCTGGCAAGGTGGCCCTGTGGCTGGAACGTCCCGAAGAAAAGAACTTTGGCTCGGTGCCTGAGGATACGGTGGGCCTGAAGATCACCGACGATGCCACCGGTGCTTCGTTTTTCTACATCCCCGGCTGCGCCGCCATGCCCGACGATCTGGCCGACCGCCTGCGCGGAGCCGAACTGGTGCTGTTCGACGGCACCACTTTCACCGACGACGAAATGATCGCCGCCGGCTTCAGCGCCAAGACGGCGTCTCGCATGGGGCATATGTCCATGACCGGCGCCGAGGGATCGCTGGCGGCCCTGGGGCGGTTGGACATCCGGCGGCGCGTCTACGTTCACATCAACAATACCAACCCGGTTTTGCTGCGCAATTCGGCGGAACGCCGTCTGGTCGAAGCATCGGGTTGGGAGGTGGGATTCGACACAATGGAGATCGTTCTATGACCGACAAACCCTTGAGCCCCGAAGAGTTCGAGGCCGCTCTGCGGGCGGTGGGCGCCGAGCGTTATCACAACCTGCATCCCTTTCATAAGATGCTGCACGGCGGCAAGGCCACCAAGGGGCAGATGCAGGCCTGGGCTTTGAACCGCTATGTCTATCAATCGGCCATTCCACGCAAGGACGCCGCCTTGATGAGCCGCGTGCACGACCGTGAAATCCGCCGGGTATGGATGCAGCGCATTCTCGACCATGACGGCCATGGCGACGACAAGGGGGGCATAGAGCGCTGGCTGGTGCTGACCGACGGGCTGGGGCTGGATCGCGATTACGTCATTTCGATGAAGGGGGTTTTGCCCGCGACCACGTTCGCCGTCGAAGCCTATGTCCGCTGCGTGACCGAAGGCACGCAGTTGGAGGCCATCTGCTCCTGTCTGACCGAACTGTTTGCGCCCAGCATCCACCGCGAACGTATCGCCGGCATGCTGGCCAACTACGATTTCATCGGCGACGACGTCATGGCCTATTTCAAGAAGCGGCTGGATCAGGCTCCGCGCGACGCCAACTGGGCGCTGGCCTATGCCCACGAACATGCGCGCACCCGCGAGCAGCAGGATTCGGTGATCAACATCCTGCGCTTCAAATGCAACGTGCTGTGGGCTCAGCTGGACGCCCTCTATCACGCCTATGTCGCGCCGGGTCACATCCCGCCGGGAGCGTTCGTTCCGGCTGTGTAGGTCTTTCGTACAAGATTAGCTGTACGTAACTGCAAAGTTGATTTTGGTTGCTTGTACTAATTGTCAATTGGTGTCGTTCCAAAGACTAAGCTTAGATGCGTGAATGTGTCGAGGTATCGGGCGTCTTGACGGTGCCTATATTGCAGACGCGAAGAGTGGGATAAAAAGGAGGAAAGGCATGAAGGCGAAAAAGCTGTCTGGGGTGTCGGTTGGCTTGTTGGTATTGGCCCTGTCGGCCTGTACCCCGGCGAATAACTCTCAGAGCGGGACGACGACGTCCGCCGGCAAAACCCATGTTGCCGGATCACCGATCACCGACGAGGACATCCTCAACGCCTCGAAGGACACCCATAACATCCTGACCTATGGTCTTGATCTGCAGGGGCATCGTTTCAGCTCGCTGAACGAGATCAATGCGCAGACCGTCAAAAATCTGACCCCGGCCTGGTCGTTCTCGTTTGGCGGTGAAAAGCAGCGCGGCCAAGAGGCTCAGCCGCTGGTGGTCGACGGCATCATCTACACCACCGCCTCTTATTCGCGTCTGTTCGCCGTGGATGCCCGGACCGGCGAAAAGCTGTGGCAGTACGACGCGCAGTTGCCCGACGGCATTATGCCCTGTTGCGACGTGATCAACCGCGGCGCGGCGGTCTATGGCAACCTGATCTATTTCGGCACCCTGGATGCCAAGCTGGTGGCGCTGGACCGCAAGACCGGCAAGGTCATCTGGAAGAAAACGCTGGCCGATTTCCAGGCCGGATATTCCTTCTCGTCGGCGCCGATGATCGTGCACGGCAAGGTCATCACCGGCATTTCCGGCGGTGAATTCGGCATCGTCGGCAAGGTCGAGGCCCGCGACGCCCAGACCGGCGAGTTGATCTGGTCGCGTCCGACCGTCGAGGGCCATATGGGTACCTTGAACGGCAAGGAAAGCACCATGACCGGCGTGAAGAACGCCACCTGGCCGGGCGACCTGTGGAAGACCGGCGGCGCGGCTCCCTGGCTGGGCGGCACCTACGACCCCGAAACCAATCAGATATTCTATGGCACCGGTCAGCCGGCTCCGTGGAATTCCTGGACCCGTCCGGGCGACAACCTTTATTCGTCCTCGACCCTGGCGCTGGATCCGGACACCGGCGAAATCAAATGGCACATGCAGACCACGCCCCATGACGGCTGGGACTTCGACGGCGTCAACGAGTTCATTTCGTTTGACCTGAAGAAGGACGGCAAGATCATCAAGGCGGGCGCCAAGGCCGACCGCAACGGCTACTTCTTCGTGGCCGACCGCACCAACGGCAAAATGCTGGGCGCTTATCCGTTCGTCTCGAAGATCACCTGGGCCAACGGTTTCGACCTGAACACCCAGCGGCCGAATTACATCGACGACAACCGTCCGGGCAATCCCGCCGAAGCCAAGGATGGCGAAAAGGGCAAGTCGGTGTTCTCGGCCCCAGCCTTCCTGGGCGCCAAGAACTGGATGCCCATGGCCTATAGCCAGGATACCGGTCTGTTCTATGTGCCGTCCAACGAATGGGGCATGGACATCTGGAACGAGCCGATTTCCTACAAGAAGGGTGCGGCCTATCTCGGCGCGGCCTTCACCATCAAGCCCTTGTACGAGGACCACATCGGCGTTCTGCGCGCCATGGACCCGGCCACCGGCAAGATCGTGTGGGAATATAAGAACAAGGCTCCCCTGTGGGGCGGCGTTCTGACCACTGCCGGCAATCTGGTATTTACCGGTACGCCCGAAGGCTATCTGAAGGCCTTCGACGCCAAGACGGGCGAGGAACTGTGGAAGTTCCAGACCGGCTCGGGTGTCGTCGGTTGCCCGATCACCTGGGAACAGGACGGCGAACAGTATGTGGCCGTGCTGTCGGGCTGGGGCGGCGCCGTGCCTCTGTGGGGCGGCGAAGTGGCCAAGACCATCAAGCATCTGACCCAGGGCGGCAGCCTGTGGGTGTTCAAACTGCCCAAGCGGAGCTGAGGCGTTGGGTATTTTCTGACCAAAGGACAGGGGCGGCTTGGGCCGCCCCTCGTTCGTTCAGCCCTGCGAGGCGACGATGCCACATACTTCCGCGTCCGAGCTTCCGGCTCCGGCCTTTCTGATCGCCGACGACCATCCCATGTTTCGTGAAGCTTTGCATTGGGTGGTGGGAGAGATTTCCAGCCATTATCAGGTTTACGAGGTGCCGGATTTTCAGCAGGCCATGGATGTCACCATTCGGCAGGCGGATGTCGAGATGATCTTTCTCGATCTCAACATGCCGGACATGAACGGCCTTGAGGGGCTGATCGCCTTGCGTAACGCTACGCCGGCCACTCCTATCATCATTGTTTCCGCCACCGAGGATGTGGAAACCATCCGCGAAGCCATGGTTTGCGGCGCTTCGGGATATATCCCGAAATCCTTGAGCAAGTCAGAGATGGTCGCGGCCGTGCGCAGCGTTCTTGACGGCGAGGTGTTTGTGCCGGTTCAGGCCGGGAGCGCGCCGCGGCAATCGTCCGACGGCCAGTTGGAGGACGGCATTTCCAAGCTGACCAATCAGCAGCGGGTGGTTCTGCAATTGTTGGTCAGCGGTCAGTCCAACAAGCAGATCGCTTATGAACTGGGCACCGTGGAAAGCACGGTGAAGGCTCATGTCTCGGCTATTTTGCGCAAACTGAAGGTTCACTCCCGTACCCAGGCGGTGATCAAGGCCGCCAAGATTCTGGCCGTTCTCGGATGCGACTGAGGCGTCAGCCCCTCAGGGCGAAGGTGACGGGAACCACCAGCCGGACCGGCTTCTCCGCCAATCCTTGTGGCAAGGGAGGAAACGGGGCGGCGTCTCGCACGGCCTGTAAAGCGGCCGCCACCAGCAACGGCGACGCCGTTTGATCGTCTTCTTCCATCGACAGGATCGAGCCATCGGCGGCCACCAGCATGCGAACACGGACCACGCCCTGTTCCCGCCGCCGCAGGGCTTGGGCCGGATAGATCAGATGTGTTTTGACGGTTTGTTCAATGGCCGACAGATAGGCTGCCGTCATGCCGGCTTCCGCTTGTATCGTCTCCTTGCCTGGAGCCGTCGTGGTTGCCGGTACGGCTGTTTCTTGAGCCTTTGGCGTTGACGGAGTGGTGTCTGCCGTTGCCATGGCCGCCAGCGGCTTGGATACCGGTGCCGGATCGGTTTTGTGGGTCTGAGACGGCTTTGGCGGGGAGGGCGGCAGTCTGTTGGAGGCTGCCGTCATTGCCGTGGCGGCTGGCGCAGGCGGAATGGGAACGGATGCAGGCGCTGGTTCCGGTTCCGGCTGGCTGATCAAACTGACCGTGACCGCCAAAAGTTCTGTTCGTGGCGGCGGAGTGAACGGATGGGACAGAAGGACCGCCGTCAATCCCAGCAGGTGCAGAGCACCCGATCCGGCCAATCCGGCCTTGCCGGTCCGGCAAGCCGCCGATGATGGCCGATCGCCGGATTCGGACATCACAGACTGATCCTGGTGCCGATCCACAAGCTGAACGGCGCACCGGGGGTTTCAAAGCGCTTGTCTGTATAGCTGGCGAAAACGTCGCTGGGATCGCCCAACGTGCCGGCGGTGGAATAACGGCGGTTCAGCAGATTGAGCGCCCGCATATAGACTTGGCAGCCGTCGGTCAGCTGATAGCTGGTTCCGGCATTGAAGACGGCATAGCCGCCGATCTTTTTCATGTCGTTGGCTTCGTCGCCCCGCAACACTCGGTCCGAGGAAATGTTGGTGTCGCTTTCGACCGCCCAGCGGGAAGACAGGCTGTATCCGGCCTCCAGCTTCAGATTGTGCAGCGGAATGCCGGGCAGACGGCTGCCGGGTTTGACCTGGATATTGCCGCTGCCGTCGGCGCCGCTGTTGTTGGGGCTGTAAAGGGTCATGGTGGTGTCGAATACGGCGCGGGTCAGGCCGTAGCTGGCGCCGAAGCGCCAGTTGCCCCGTTCGATATCGGCGTCGGCTTCGATGCCTTGGCGCAGGGTGGCGCCGGCATTGCTGAAATAGCCGCCGCCCAAGGTTGGGCCGCTGCTGACGAAAATAATGTCGTCGGTGTTGCGGGTGGTGTAAGCGGCCAGCGACCAGTGCATCTTGTCGACGTCGCCCTGGCTGCCGCGGGCGCCCACTTCGAAGCTGTGAGACACCACCTGATGCAGGCCGGGGTCCGAGATGAAGGCGTTGGGCACCCGGCAGGGCTGGCTGGGATCGGCGCAGGCCAGCTCGGCGGCGGTCGGAACGCGGTTGGCCTCGCTATAGCTGGCATAGGCGGTGACGCCGCCGCCCGCCTGCCAGGTTGCACCCAGCGATGGATTGAAGCGCTCATAGGAATGGTGGCCGTTCAGGCTGGTTCCCTGTTCGTCGTGCAAGGCGATGGTGGCGGTGTTCAGCCGCCCGGCGGCGGTCACCGCCCATCGGTCTGTCAGATCGACGGTGTCGCTGACATAGGCGCCCCAATAGGCGTTGCGCGCGCCCAGCCCGACGTTATAGCCGGTGCCGCCCAGATAGATGCCGCTGCCGCTGGTGGTGCGGTCGCTGGTCAGGCCCGCCAGTTCGGTGTCGACGCCGTAGCTGGTCCAGCCCTGATCGCTGGTGACGCCGCTGATCAGGTTGTTTTTCAATCCCGCCAGCTGGCCGTCGTGGCTGTATTGCAGGGCGGCTCCGGCGCTGTCGCTGGTGGTCTGGGTGTTGTTGACGACCCCGTCGCTGCTCAGGGACGACGAAATGGTGTTGCCCGCGCGGTTGGTCAGGGTGTTGCCGTCATTGTCGCACAGGGTGGTCGGGTCGCCGGCGCAGGCGGAAAAGCCGCTGGCGTCGCCGTTGTGGGTGACGCTGCGTAAATGCCGGTAATAGAAGCTGCCTTGGAGCGAGGATGACGGGGATAGCTGGTAATTGCCCCTCAGATCCAAAGCCGCCAGGGCGTTCTCGGTCTGGTCGGGGGCGGTATAGACGGCACTGCGGCTTTGGTCCAGCAATTGAACCGGCGATGTGCCCAGGCCCGACAGGGATGAGTCTCCCAAGGTCAGCCCCAGTCCCACGTCCAGATCGCCCTTGCGCACGGCCAGATCGGTATAGCTTTGCACCAGCTTGGACGGCGAATGCTGCCGCCAGCCGTCGTCGGTTTGCAGGCCGATGCCGGAATAGACGGCTTGGTTGCCCAGATTTTGACCGCTTTCCATCACCAGGCGGCCGCGCCCGAAGGAGCCGCCGCCCAGATCCATGAAGGTTCCGGGATTGGAAAAACCGTCCTTCATGCGCATGGCCACGGCGCCGCCCAGGGCGTTCAATCCGAATACCGGATTCGATCCCGGCAGAACCTGCAACGATCCGATGGCGAAGCTGGGAGACATGTCCCAATTGACCAGATCACCGAAGGCTTCGTTGAGGCGCATGCCGTTCTGATAGACCGCCAGTCCCTGCGGTTCGCCCAGGGTCGGCGACGCGGTGAAGCCGCGGAAGCTCAGGCTGGGTTGCAGGGCGTTGCCCTGATAATCGGCGGTGGAAACCGATCCCATGGAGCCGTTCATCAGATCGGCGGCGGATTGCGGAGCTTTGTCTTTCTCCGCCGTCGGGTCGATGACGCGCACGTTGGCGGGGACCTTCGTGATGTCGATGCCGGCTCCCAGCACGGGCGAGACGCCGACCACGGTCACCGCGCCGGTCTGATAGGTGGACTGATCCTCGGCGGCTGCCGGTCGCAGGGACGCGGCCAGCAACAGGACAAGGACCGGTACGGCGAGGGCTTTCATCGGCGGGGCTCGTCTGGCGGAAGGGGGCGGAGATCGGGATCAGTTCAGGTAATAGCCGACGCCGACGATATGGTCGCCGACCCGCTGGACCAGCGAACGTTTCTTTTCCACCTGATTGTCGGCACGGTTCAGCCAGACGTAATCGACGCGGCCATGGCCTTTGCTCTTGGCCAGGGCGATCATCTCGCGGACCAGGAACTTGCCTTCGGCGTCGTGCAGGTCGTGGGCGTCGGTGCCGGTCAGGGACGGATTGGCGCCCGAGGCTTCGTATTTACCCTTCAGATCGAAGACGAAGACATACAACTCGCCGATGGTGTAGCCGCTTTTGGGGTCGTTGAATTGGGCAAAGGCTTTCTCGGGGCCGTCCATCTGCAATTCGGCGACGGCCTTGTCCAGCAGGGCCTTGGCCTGCTCGGGCGTTGCTTTGTCCTGGGCCAGAGCCGATTGGGCCCAGAGAACGGCGATGCCGGCCACCAACACACGGGTCATTTTCAACATTTGCAGAATCCTCCATTTCCGTGGAGGAAACACTATCTTGGAAAAGCACCCACTCTCTTTACGACTTTGGTGCAAAGTACTGATGCAAGTGACGGAAATACGGCCTTTGGAAAGTATTGTACTTTGGTCCAATGTCTCGTTTCATTGTGGGGCAAGCGGCAGCGGCGCGATATCCGCCAGCGGCAGCCCCTCCCGTGCCCAGCCGTCGGTTCCCGCCGGATACCATAGGACCGGAGACCGTCCCCAGCTCAAGGCCCGCTTGGCGGCGTTCCAGGACATCCAGCAATCGGTCAGACAATAGAACAGCAGCGGCTTGCCGTCCGGAATGGCGGCCAGGGCGCTGCGGAAATAGGCTTCGATGCGATCGTCAAGAACGCCGTGCCCGACATTGGGCAGCCAGAGACTGCCGGGAATATCCTGGCGCGGGGCGGCCGGCAGCCATTTGCCTGCGTGGACGCCGGTGCCCTGGGTGGCGGGCAGAACATCAATGAACTGTGCCGTTCCTTGCCGCCACAGAGCCGCCGCTTCTTCGGTGCCGACGGTGCGCGCGCCCTTCAATCCGACTGGCGTGGGGGCGCGGTAGGCTTCCAGGCGGAAGCCGTCCGGCTCCTCGGGAGCGGCAAACGCCCAGACCGGAGTGAGCATCAGCAAGGTTGCCACAATCAATGCCATCCGCATGTCTGTTCTCCATGATCCGGTCCAATGGTTATGGCTGAAACGGCCGATGCAGAGGAATGCTTCTAAAGTCCAATATCAGGAGAATGATACGGATTTTACACTTCCGTCAGTCCTGCGGGAGTAACGCGACATGGCGGTCTTTGTCCGGTTTTTTTGCCTTTTCTTCTGTCTTTCCGCCGCCTTGTCCGGAGCCGGCCGTGCCGGGGAGCAGGACACGTTGCGCCTGGGGCCCAGCAGCGGCGGCACCGGCCAAGACAGAGGCCGTGCCGGGGAGCAGGACACGTTGCGCCTGGGGCTGGTCAGTTTCGGCTCCGGCGCCTGGCTGGTGGACGTCATGCGCCGCAATGATCTGCCGGCGGCTCACGGGTTGGATTTGCAGACGGTCAGCCTCGCGAATCCGGCGGCGGGAGAGGTGGCGCTGGGAGCCGGCGGCGTCGACGCCATTTTGTCGGATTGGCTGTGGGTGGCCCGGCAGCGGGCGGCGGGGCGACGGCTGGTTTTCATTCCCGATTCTTCGGCGATGGGCGAGGTTCTAGCTTCGCCCGGCTCCGGCATCGGTGGGCTGGCGGATCTGAGCGGCAAGCGCCTTGGCGTCGCCGGTGGACCTTCGGACAAATCCTGGCTGTTGGTCCGGGCCTACAGCCGCCGTCATCTGGGCTACGATCTGGCCGACAAGGTGCAGCCGGTTTACGGCGCACCGCCGGTTTTGTCGCAGGAACTGTCGTCGGGACGCCTCGACGCCGTGCTGACGTTCTGGCCCTATGCCGCCCGTCTGTCGGCCGGAGGCATGCGCCGGGTGGCGGGCATGGACGACGTGATCATGGGCTTGGGCTTCTCGTCCCCGGTGCCGATGATGGGGTTCGCTTTCAGCGAGGATTGGGTGGCGGCTCATTCCGGCGGATTGAACCGCTTTATCGCCGCCAAGGCCGAGGCCGAGCGCCGCATGGCTTCGGATGATGGCGAGTGGGAGCGTCTGCGCGGCCTGACGGGGGCCGAGAACGATGCCGTGCTGTCCGGCCTGCGCGACCGTTACCGGGCGGGTTTGCTGGGGGACGGCGCACTGACCGACGTACCGCCTCAGGCCGCCGCTCTTTACGCTCAACTGGCGGCCATCGGCGGGCCTGAGCTGACGGGCGGCGCCGAGAGGCTGCCCAAGGGAACCTTCTGGACCGGCGGCGGCGGCGCGCCGTGAAAACGGAGCGGGTTCTGTCCCTGGTGCTGGCCTTGCTGACGTGGCATGCGGCGGCGAAGGCGGCGATGTCGCCTCTGTTGCCGTCGCCTGCCGATGTCGCCGTTTGCCTGTGGCGGGAAGCGGCGGATGGGCCGCTGTTGCGGCATCTGGCGGCAACGCTGCGGCGGGTCCTGATCAGCTTTCCCTTGTCCTTGCTGAGCGGGGGGCTTTTGGGTTGGCTCATGGGGCGGCATCCAAGGCTGGACCGCTGGTTTGATCCCTGGTTGCAATTGTTGTTGGGCGTGCCGGCCATGGTGGTGGCCATCCTGTCCTATGTCTGGTTGGGGCTGGGCGAAACGGCGGCCGTTCTGGCGGTGTCGCTGTCCAAGATGCCCAGCATGGCGGTGATCTTCCGCCAAGGCGCGCGAGCCCACGACCGCGAACTGGACGAGATGGCCCGGCTGTTCCGCTTTTCCCTGATCGGGCGCTTGCGCCATCTCTATTTGCCGGAACTGGCTCCCTTTCTGCTGGCATCGGTGCGCAGTGGTTTGGCGCTGGTCTGGAAGATCATCCTGCTGGTGGAGATGCTGGGGCGGTCGGACGGCATCGGTTTCCAGTTGAGCGTTTATTTCCAATTGTTCGATATCCGCCATCTGTTGGCCTACTCGCTCAGCTTCATGGCCGTGCCGATGCTGATTGAGGCCACTCTTTTGCGCTGGATGGACCGCCATGTCGCCCGTTGGCAGGCCTGACCGGCTGTGCGTCCGGGTGGACGCCAAAAGCTGGCCGGGAGCGCAGCCGCTCCTGGGGCGACTGGAGTTCGCCGTGGCCGAGGGTGAGGCGGTGGCTTTGTGCGGAGCTTCGGGATGCGGTAAGTCGACGCTGCTGTCCATCGCTGCCGGATTGGACCGGGAGTTCTCGGGGCGTGTCGATCTGGCGGACGGTTTGCGTCTGTCCATGGTCTTTCAGACGCCGCGCCTGCTGCCTTGGCGCACTGCCGCTGAAAACGTCGCTCTGGCGATGGGCGGCGTGGATCGGGAAAGCCTGTATCGGGCCGAACGGATGCTGGAGGTTTTCGGACTGGGGGGGCAGGGGACAAGCCGTCCCGGCCAGCTATCCTTGGGCATGGCCCGCCGTGTGGCGTTGGCCCGCGCCATGGCCGTGCGTCCGGATGTTTTGCTGCTGGACGAAGCCTTCGTGTCGCTGGACGAAGCCGCCGCCGTCCAAGCCCGTGACGCGGTAAGGGCCGAGATCGCCGGGCGCGGCCTGTCGGTGCTGATGGTCAGCCATGGGGGGGCGGATCTCGATGCTCTGTCGGCCCGCCGCCTGCAACTGGCGGGACGCCCCGCCGTGCTGGAATGATCCTGGGCATGCGACTTATTGCCAATTGCCCGCTCAAGGGCGGCGGCTCAGGCTGGGCTCCATGGTTTGCGGACAGGGAAAGGACTTCTTGATGCCGAAAAGCGGAAACACGGTCGCCGTCGATGGTCTGGGATTGCCGCTGTGGCTGGTGCTGGAGCTGACCTACCGCTGTCCGCTGCATTGTTCATGGTGCAACAACCCGCTGGATTTCGATCAGTACCGCAACGAGTTGACCACTGAGGAATGGAAGACCTTGTTGCGGCAGGCCCGCAAGGCCGGGTCGGTTCAGCTCGGTTTTTCCGGCGGCGAGCCCTTGCTGCGCCACGATCTTGAGGAACTGGTGGCCGAAGCCGATCAGTTAGGCTTTTACACCAACCTGATCACGTCCGGCATCGGCTTGACGCCCCAGCGCATGGCACGGCTGAAAGAGGCGGGATTGAAGCATGTCCAACTGAGCATGCAGGCTTGCGACAGCGAATTGTGCGATACCATGGTGGGGCTGCATGACGCCTACAAGATGAAGATCGCCGCCGCCCGCGAGATCAAGGCCCAGGGTTTTCCCATGGTCCTGAACGTCCCGGTCAGCCGCTATAACATCGACCATGTCGAGGATTTCATCGCGCTGGCCGAGGACTTGGGAATCGAATACATCGAGTTCGCCAATCTGCAATATTACAACTGGGCCTTGCTGAACCGTTCCGAGCTGTTGCCGACCCGCCACCAGTTGGACGTGGCCGAAGCCAAGATTAACGCGGCCCGCGAGCGGCTGGGCAGAAAGATGACCTTGTTCTTCGTCATTCCTGATTATTACAGCGACCGCCCCAAGGCTTGCATGAACGGTTGGGGGGCGATCCACCTGACCATCGCGCCGGACGGCACGGCCTTGCCCTGTCAGGAGGCCCGGCTGTTGAAAGGCATTGATTTTCCCAATGTCCGCGACGGCGATCTGCGCTGGATCTGGCAGGATTCGCCCGGGTTCCGCAAATTTCGCGGCGACGATTGGATGAAGGAACCCTGCCGATCCTGCGACGAGCGTCACAAGGATTTCGGCGGTTGCCGCTGTCAGGCTTTCATGCTGACCGGCGATGCCGCCAACACCGATCCGGCCTGCGCGAAATCCCCCCACCACCACATCATGACCGATGCCGTGGCCGCGGCTTGCGCCCCCGACAGGGCGGTCGAGCCGCTGGTCATGCGCCAGCGCGCCGACAGCCGCAAGCCGGCGGGGCTGTAAGGCTCAGGTAGCGTTGCTTTCCATGATCATGATGCTGACGCCCTTGCCCTTGAATTGAGACAGCAGTTCGTCCATGGGCATGGCCATTTTGGCGTCGCGCTGGGGATCGAAAGACATGCGGACGTCGATCCCATGTTCTCCGAGCATCTTGGCGAAGGCGGCTTCAAGCGTGGTCTTGCCGGAATGCTCCGGCGCGTTGAAGGTCACGAGAACGGTGTGATTCAGCATGGGGCGTCTCCCTTTTTTAATTTTATTTCCAGCTTTTGCCGCCGCCTGTTTTCAGGGGGACCTGTTTTCGGAAACGACAGAAATCGGAGTCTCTTCCTGATAGATGATCGTTTTGTGACGTTCTTTCCAGTGTGAAAATGCCGAGCCTTCCGCATTGTCCGTCTTGATCTTCGTCAGGTCGATGGAACGGCGGGGCGCGATATGGTCCTTTCACTGTTTGCCCCGCGTGCTATGCTCTGGCGTAGCGCAGCTAAAACGAATATATGGGGCCGGCGGCAAGGGGGAAGCTGGCCGGATATGTTGAAAATCATGCGTCCAAGCATGGCAGGAGCATTTCGATGAATTACCGTATTTCCGAGAACGGCGGCGTGGTTCAGGTGTCGTTGGACGGCAGCTTGAACTTTTCGTGCAACGAGGATTTCCAGGGCTTGCTGCAAAAGCTGATGCAAAGCGCCAGCAAGCGCGTGGAATTCAACATGTCGGGCGTGGCCAGCATGGATTCGGTCGGGCTTGGCCTGCTTTACATCGCGCAGGAAGACCTGTCCGGCAACGGCGCGAAGCTCAGCATCACCAATCCCAGCGAGAACGTTCGGCGTCTTCTGGAACTGACGCAGTCGAATCTGGTGTTCGACGTCCGTTAAGGGCCCCGGTCGTTTTTCCTGACGTGGGCTTGACCAAAGCGCCGCCGCGTTGCAGCCTTTCAGGGAAGGGCGCCGCGGCGGCTGCCGTTTCAGCGGCGCCGTATCAGAAGGGTAGGGTGGGGGAATGCACGTTTACACCATCGGCTATAAATCGGCTGACGGAACCAAAGTCATCGAAGTCACGCATGACCGGTTGATGAACCGGGATCAGGTCGAGGCGTTGGTGCGTGACGTTCTTCCCGACGCGGCCCGCCTGCACATGGCCGCTCTTGCCGAAAAAGAGCGCAAACGCGGTCAGGTGCCGGATGATCTGTTCGACGTCTGCTTCATTCCCCGCGTCAATTTCAACCATGTCTACAAGCATGTGGTCGATCTGCTGATCGAGCGCCACGGGTTCAGGAAACTGGAATACGCCGCCAGCCTGACGGTGTTTTCCATTCCCGATCTGCTGGTGCGGGGCGATGCCGCTGGGGATCCCGACGGCGACGAGGCCTTGCAGGAGCGCCTGAGCGACGCCATGGCCCAGGCCGGTTTGCCGGTGGTGACCATGGAGCAGCGGGACGCCCAGGAAGAAGCCAAGATCGAAGCCTTGGCCCCAATCCGCCGGGTGCGCCGCGCCGAACGGGCCGTGGCCCGTTTCCGCAGCAGCGGCCACAATCCTTTCCGCACCGAAGATCCCCGGCTGGTTCAGGAGGTTCTCAGTCAGTTGGCGGGCCGTCCGCTGGACGAGGCGGAAGCCTCGGCTTTAACGGAGCTGCTGCCGCCGCTGCTGGAAACAGAGGAGCATCCGGAGCCTGGGGATTTGGGGCTGGCTTTCTTGTCCAGGCCGGAATTACATGCTTTGGCGTTGCTCTTGGGGGTGGAGCCTCCTCAACCGGAGCCCGAGTCGGAACCTGAACCTGAACCTGAACCTGAACCCGTACCCGGCGCGGACGAGGTTTTGTCGGTTGGGGAAAGCGCAAAGGCGGACATCGCCGTCGAGGTCGAAGCGGAGTCCGGCGCCGAGGCGACGGAGCCGCAGCAGGCGCAAACCGAATAACGCCGTTTTCTTGCGATTACGGTCAAAGAAAAAGCCGCCCGGTCGTCGGGGCGGCTTTTTGCGTTTGGTCTAGTGATGCCCGCCGTGGCTGTGGGCGGCAGGGGCTTCGGCGCCGGTGCCCGAGGTGCGGATCGACCACACCAGACCATAGGCGACGAAACAGGCGGCGATAAAAGCGATAGCCATTTCCATCTTGGGCATCCCATAAACTGACAGGCGAATATCCTGGCCCGAGGCTGGCATGTCCCGGCGCGGTCTGTCAACGGCGCAAAGACGGATTTCCGCCGAAAGTCGGACGCCGGTCGTCGCCTTGCCATTCCGGCCAGGGATGGTGGTACAGGAAGGAATTGCGGAAGCGAGGATCGCGGGTGACGTCCTGTATCGCCCAAATGGGCAGGGGAAAATCGGCGTTCTGCTTTTTCAATTCGATCTCGGCCAGCACCAGTCCGGCGTTGTTGCCGAGAAATTCGTCGATCACCCAGTTGCTGCCGGCGAAGCTGACGGCGTGGCGCAGCTTTTCCAGCGGCGGACGGGCGCAGACTTCGGCCAGCATATAGCGGGCGTGGTCGGCGGGGATGTCGTATTCGAACTCGGCCCGTCCCTGTCCGGGGTCGCGGCAGGTTTGTTTGATGGTCAGGCGGGCCTTGTCGCCCACCAACCTGACCCGCACGCTGGGGCCGTCGCTGGAGGCGATATAGCCTTGCAGAATGTGGGTGGGCAGGGCGCTGACCGGCCAAACGCCGGGGCGTACCAGGAATTTCCGCTCGATCTCAACCGGAATGTCCATGGTCCCCTCCATGGCCCGGCCCCGTTGCCGGGCGGCCGGAGTTTCGCAGATGCGAAAAGAATGGCCTGATTTTTTTTGGGGATCAATGCACCGTTTTCATGACAGGCCATGTGGCCTATGTGCTTGACTCAGGGTTGTTTTGGAGTCTGCTCCGTCGCGTCGGAAACGGGCGGCTCGATCAGATTTCCCGCCGCGTCGAACAGAGGCGTTTCTATGTCGACGAATTCCTGAGAGAAAGCAAAGCTTTCCTCCAAATGCCGCAGATGTTCGACCATGTCGCCCAGTTGATAGAGCAGTTCCTTGACGTCGTCCGGCATGGACTCGAAACCGCCCAAGGCTTCGACGGTGCTGTTCAGGCTGCTGGCGGCTTCGTTGACGCGGAACGACAGTCCCAAGGGGAAGCCGCTTTTCAAGACGCCGTTGGCGTGATCCAGCAGGCGCTGGGCCTTGTCGCCGATCAGTTTGACGCCGGTGGACAACAGCCGGTCGCGCATGTCCTGGATGCCGGCGGACAACGGCTGACGGATGCTTTCGGAAACCATCGACAGCCACGACAGCAACAGGTCCAGCAGATTGCACAGGCGCTCGGCGGCTTCCAGAAGATCGTCCTTCAGCTTCTGGCGCTTGCGCTGCGACAGGCCGTCTTCCTTTAAGGCGTTGCGCAGGGCTTCGATATCCTCGGCCACCACGCGGGCCGCCTTCAAGGTGGCCAGAGCCTGAATTTCAGTGGTGCTTTGGGCAATCATTTGGCGGCGGTTCGCTGTGTTCTCAAAGGTTTCCAGTCCTCATTGGTACCTCTTCGCGGGGGCATGCGTCCAGTGCCGAGGAAAAAATGAAAAAAAATACCCGGGTGTGAAATCCGTCACAGCTTGTAGGGCAGCAAAGAGTCATTCTCCACCCATGGGCAGCCCCCAACGGAATGAAATGAGCCGGGGAGCTTCGCCTGATAGGTAGTAAAGACCCTGGCTTTTGTAAACGGAGAACCGCCATGTTGAAGCTTCTTGTCTCTGCAGAAATTCTGAAGAACCGCGCCGTTTCTTCTGCAAAGTCGTTTTTTAATGGTGAGTCCGGCGCCACTGCCATCGAATACGGCCTGATTGCCGCTCTTGTTTCGGTGGCTATTGTCGGAGTTTTGGGGACCGTGGGTGACAGCCTGAAGACCACCTTCAGCACCGTTTCGTCGAAGTTGACCACCACCGCTCAGTAAGTCGAATTTGAAGAGTTCCGCCGTCGGTCCTGTCCCGGCTGCGGTTCTCCGGAGAGCCGGCCCCCCTGCCAGGGAGCCGGCTCTTTTGCTGCGCGTTCGCTGGAACTCTCCCTTGGGGGTGGACTTTGAGGGGCTGCAATGCCACCCTTGAGAGCTGCGCAACGGGGGTGCATCGGGTATATGACAGGGTCGGCGACAACGGATTCCGCCATGGTGTGGGACAAGGCGGCGAAATCTAGGTTTTCCCGCCGGTGGGTGGTCGCAGCCATGGTGTCGGCCATTCCCTTTGCCGCGGCCATCGGCTGGATTTTCAGCGAGCAATGGTTCGCCAGCCGCATGAACGAGGCGGTGATCCAGGCCCGCGCCGCCGCGACGACGACCCGCCATGACGTGCGGGGCAATCTTTCCATTCTTGTCCGCCACGAATTGGGATTGGCCCAGGATTTCGCTGGCGATCAGCTGATCTTGTCGACGTTAAAGGATGCTTCGTCCGGGCCGGAGCATTGGCAACGGGTCAATCAGTTGCTGGAGCGCCGTTCCCGCGATTTGGGGGTGGATCTGTCTTGGGTGGTTGCGCCCAACGGCAATTGCGTTGCGTCCAGCAACTTTCATCAGCCGGACAGTCTGGTGGGCGAGAACTTCGCCGATCGCAGCTATTTCAAATCCGCCATGTCCGGGCAGGTGGGGAGGCAGTTCGCCGTGGGCCGGCGCACCAACATGCCGGGTCTGTTCTTCTCCGCTCCGGTGGCGGATGGCGGCAGGATTCTGGGCGTGATCAGCGTCAAGGCCAATCTGCCCAGCATCACGTCCCAGGTTCTGCACACCACGTCGTTTATCGCCGACAGCCAGGGCGTGGTGATTTTGTCCAGCGATCCCCGCGACCAGTTCACGGCTTTGCCGAACGCCCCCGTTCTGAGCATGGACGACAATGGCCGCATGGTGCAGTACAAGCGCGCCGTGTTCCCGCCCATGGCCCTTTTGCCGGCCGGCTATGCCGACCATCCGGACATCATGCGCATCGGTCGGGCCGGTGCGCTGGGACTGCTGGTTTCCGAGCCCAGGGAAGAAGACGGCCTGATGGTCTATTCGGTGGGCGATCTGAGCATGCTGCCGTCGCTGGAACGCGACCGGGTTTTGCTGTTCGCCGGTCTTTCTCTCAGCCTGACTCTTTTGTCCTGGACCCTGACGGCGGCCATGGCCTGGTGGAACAGTTCCCGCCGCCAATTGGCGCGCGTGCAACAGGCCGAGGAACATTTCCGCGCCGCTTTCCAGCACGCGGCCATCGGCATGACGCTGGTTTCCCCCGAAGGCCGCTTTTTGCAGGTAAACGAGGCTTTGTGCCGCCTTTTGCACTATGCCGAGGACGAACTGGTGGGCATGTCGGTTCTGGAGGTGACGCATCCCGAGGACGTGGCCCCCGATCTCAGCCTGATCCGCGAATGTCTGGAGCGCAAGCGCATCGGCTATCAGTTGGAAAAGCGCTACATCAACCGCCGCGGGGCGACGGTGTGGGCGCTACTGACGGTTTCTTTGCTGCGCGACGCCAACGGCGAGCCGCTGCATTTCATTTCACAGATTCAAGACATCACCGAACGCCGCCGGGCCGAAGAATCCTTGCGCGGCTATGTGCGGGAAATCCAGGATCTCTACGATCACGCTCCATGCGGCTATCACTCGCTGGACGGCGACGGCGTGATCGTGCGCATCAACGACACCGAATTGCGGTGGCTGGGCTATGACTGGAAAGAGGTGGTCGGCCGCATGCGGGTCCAGGATCTGCTGACCGACGACAGCCTGCAGCGTTTCATGAACACCTTCGAGCAGTTCAAGCTGCGCGGCTTTCTGCAGGATTTGATGCTGGAACTGACCCGCAAGGACGGCAGCATCATGCCGGTGCTGGTCAGCGCCACGGCGATTTACGACGCCAACGGCAAATATCTGATGAGCCGCAGCACGGTCTACGACATGACCGAGCGCAAGCGCATCGAGGACGATCTGGCCGACGCCAAGGTGGCCGCCGAATCCGCCAACCGGGCCAAAAGCGATTTCGTCGCCAACATGAGCCATGAAATCCGCACGCCGATGAACGCCGTTCTGGGGCTGGCCCATCTGCTGGCCAAAAGCGATCTTGAGTCCAGCCAGAAATCCCTGGTCGACAAGATTTCAATCTCGGCCCGTTCGCTTTTGGGGATCATCGACGAGATTCTCGATTTCTCGAAAATCGAGGCCGAGCGCCTGCAACTGGAAAGCATCGACTTCGATCTGGACCGGGTGCTGGAAGGCTTGGCCACCATCATGTCCATCAACGCCTCGGCCAAGGATCTGGAACTGGTCATCTCGGTGGCGGCCGATGTGCCGCGCAAGCTGAAAGGCGATCCGTCCCGTTTGCAGCAAGTGCTGATCAATCTGGCGGGCAACGCCATCAAGTTCACCGAGGCGGGAGAGGTCTGCGTCACCATCACCTTGCAGCCGGGAAGCCTGATCGACCAGGGCGAACATAAGGCGGCGCGGCTGATCTTTTCGGTGCGCGACAGTGGGATCGGCATTTCCCCGGACCAGCAGGCCCGCCTGTTCAGTCCTTTCACGCAGGCGGATTCCACGACCACCCGGCGCTTCGGCGGCACCGGACTGGGGCTGGTGATCAGCAAGCGTTTGGCGGAAATGATGGGGGGCTCGATCCATCTGGAAAGCGCTCTCGGGCGGGGCAGCGAATTCCTGGTCGAATTGCCTTTCGGTCTTGGTGACGATTTGCCGGAACCCAGGGCGGTGCTGGGCAAGCTGAAGGTGCTGCTGGCCGACGACAACGTCAGCGCCCGCAACGCTTTGGCGGGAGCGGTGGCGGCGCTGGGGTGGGGCGGCACGGCCGTCGCCTCCGGCGAAGAGGCGTTGACGGCTCTGCAAAAGCAAGGGGAAAACCCCTTCGATCTGTTGCTGCTGGACATGCGCATGGCGGGAATGGACGGCCTGTCCACTATCCGAGCCGCCCGCGAGGACGGGCTGATGGGCGACATTCCGGCGGTGGTGATGGTGACGGCCGCGGAACGCGACGAAGTGCTGGCGTCGCCCGATGCCGCCCTGGCTGCGGCGCTTTTGTTGAAGCCGGTGACGGATTCCTCGTTGTTCAATGCCGTGGTCGAGGCTCAGGCCCATCATCGCGGAGTGGAACCGTTGCTGCGCGAGGCGCAGGGGCAGGGGGCTGAGGGGCGTCCGCTGGAGGGATTGCGGCTGCTGCTGGTCGAGGACAACGCCATCAACCAGGAAGTCGCCCAGTTCATTCTTGAGGAACGGGGGGCGGCGGTCGAGATCGTCGGCGACGGGCGTCAGGCGGTGGACCGCATGGCCGCCGGGCCGCAGGATTTCGACCTGATCCTGATGGACGTGCAAATGCCAGAGATGGACGGTTTCGAGGCAACCCGGCTGATCCGCAGCCGGTTGGGGCTGAGCTTGCCGGTTCTGGCTTTGACCGCCGGTGTGCGCGATGCCGATCGCCAGCAATGTCTGGCCTGCGGAATGAACGACTTCATCGCCAAGCCTTTCGATCTCGATCAGATGATCGCCACCATCTTGCGTCATGCTGCCCCCAGAGACGGCGGCGTGGCGGAAACGCCCCGGCCGCCTTCCTCCTCTCCGGCGGATTCCCCGCCGGCGGCGGACGGCTTGCCGTCCTTCGACCGCCGCCAAGGAATGATCCGCATCGGCGACGAAGGCGCGCTGCTTCAGCTTTTGGAGCGCTTGGTGAGCGGCAATCGGACGCTGGTGGCCGAAATTGGGGCTTTGCTGTCGAGCGGGCAGGGAGCCGAGGCCGCGCGGCGGCTGCACGACTTGCGGGGGGCGGCGGCCAATGTGGCGGCCATCCGGCTGGCGACCCAGGCCACCCAGGCCGAGGCGGCGGTGCTGGAAGGGCGCGATGCCGACGCCCTGATTCTGCTGGACGGCATCGCGGCCGCTCTGGCCGATCTTTCCGCCTTGCCGGACCTGCCCCGGAGCTAGGGCAGGAACTCTTTCCGGTTCTGCACAATCCCTAGTTTGATCACTAGAAAATTGTCGATTAATGGGGCGCGACGGGATAAAACGAAACCCCCCTTTTGGGCGCGGCCATGTTGGCGGCGTCCGTCCTTCACAGGCATCTGGAAATGGAAACGGAATTTCATCGGATCAAGCGGCTTGCCCCCTATGTCTTCGCGGAAGTGAACGCCATGAAGGCCCGGGCACGCGCCGCAGGCGAGGACATCATCGACCTCGGCATGGGCAATCCCGACCAGCCGACTCCGCAGCATATCGTCGATAAGCTGGTCGAGGCAGCCCGCAATCCGAAGGCACACCGTTACTCCATGTCGCGCGGCATTCCCGGTCTGCGCAAGGCGCTGTCGAACTATTACGGCCGTCGTTTCGGTGTCGATCTCGATCCGGAATCGGAAGTGGTCGTCACCCTGGGTTCGAAGGAAGGCCTGGCCAATCTGGCTCAGGCCATCACCAGCCCCGGCGACGTGCTGCTGGTGCCTAATCCCAGCTATCCGATTCATCCCTACGGCTTCATCATCGCCGGCGGCTCCTGCCGCTACGTGCCGGTGGCCCCGGGACCGGAGCTGTTGGAGGCTTTGGAGCGCGCCGTCAAGCACAGCGTGCCCAAGCCGGTGGCTTTGGTGCTGAACTATCCGTCCAATCCCACCGCCCTGATCGCCGATCTGGACTTCTATGGGCAGGTGGTGGATTTCTGCCGTCATCACGGCATCTACATCCTGTCGGATCTGGCCTATGCCGAGATTTATTTCGACGGCAATCCGCCGCCCTCGATCCTGCAGATTCCCGGCGCCAAAGACGTAGCCATCGAATTCACCTCGATGTCCAAGACCTACAACATGCCGGGTTGGCGCATCGGCTTCGCCGCCGGCAACAAGACGCTGATCCACGCCTTGTCGCGCATCAAGTCGTATCTGGATTACGGCGCCTTCACGCCGATCCAGGTGGCCGCTTCCGCCGCCTTGAACGGTCCGCAGGATTGCGTCGAGGAAATTCGTCAGCTTTATAAAGAGCGCCGCGACGTCATGATCGAAGGTCTGGCGCAGGCCGGTTGGGACGTGCCCAGCCCGCCCGCGACCATGTTCGCCTGGGCGCCGATTCCCCCGGCTTTCGCCCATCTGGGTTCGCTGGAGTTCTCGAAGCTTCTGCTGCGCGAGGCCAACGTGGCCGTCGCTCCCGGCATCGGCTTCGGCGAATATGGCGACACGCATGTGCGCATCGCCCTGGTGGAAAACCGGCACCGCATTCGTCAGGCCGTTCGCAATATCAAATCGTTCCTCGGCACTTACGACAAGGTGCTGGAAAACGTCGAGAAAAAACAGGTGGTGGGCTCGTGAGCAACAGCAAGGCTTTGAAAGTCGCCATCGCCGGCCTGGGGACGGTCGGCGCAGGCACGGTGAAACTGTTGGCCGAGCAGGCCGACGTCATTGCCGCCCGTTCCGGGCGTCCGGTGCTGGTCACGGCGGTTTCCGCCCGTGACCGCAACCGCGACCGTGGCGTGACGCTGGGCGGCGGCGTCCAATGGTTTGACGATGCCGAGACCATGGCCAGGGAAGCCGATGCCGACGTGATCGTCGAAGTCATCGGCGGCTCCGAGGGGATCGCCCGGCGCACCTGCGAAGCGGCTCTGGCCGCCGGACGCCATGTGGTCACCGCCAACAAGGCGCTGCTGGCCATGCACGGCGCCGAGCTGGCGGCCAAGGCCGAGGCCAAGGGGCTGACCCTGGCGTTCGAGGCGGCGGTGGCCGGCGGCATTCCCATCATCAAGGCCTTGCGCGAAGGGCTGGCGGGCAATCGCCTGTCTCAGGTCTACGGTATCCTGAACGGCACCTGCAATTACATCCTGACGACCATGCGCGAAACCGGGCGTGATTTCGCCGACGTGCTGGCCGAGGCACAGGCCTTGGGGTACGCCGAAGCCGACCCCAGCTTCGACATCGACGGCGTCGACGCCGCCCACAAGCTGTCCATCCTGGCTTCGGTGGCGTTTGGTACCGTGGTGGATTTCTCCAAGCTGCATATCGAAGGCATCCGCCACGTTTCGGCTTTGGACATTCAGTTCGCCCAGGAGCTGGGCTTCCGCATCAAGCTGCTGGGCATCGCCCGGCGCACCGACAAGGGCATCGAGCAGCGGGTCCATCCCTGTATGGTGCCGATCAACTCCTCCATCGGTCGGGTTGACGGAGTCTTCAACGCCGTGGTGGCCGAGGGCGATTATGTCGGCCGCGCCGTGTTCGAAGGCCGGGGCGCCGGTGCCGGTCCGACGGCTTCCGCCGTCGCCGCCGACATCGTCGATATTGCCGCCGGCCGGCGCGCTCCCACCTTCGGCGTTTCCGCCGGAGCCCTGACGCCTTTGCAGGTGTCGCCCATGGACGAGCGCCGTGGCGCTTACTATATCCGCCTAATGGTGGTCGATCGCCCTGGTGTTTTCGCCGACATCGCCGCCGCCTTGCGCGACGAGGAAGTGTCGATGGAGGCCGTCCTGCAACGGGCCCGCGCCCCCGGCGAGGCGGTGCCGCTGGTGATGACCGTGCACGACACCCAGGAAGCCGCCGTATCCCGCGCCATGGCGCGGATCGAGGCCTTGGACACCGTGGTCGAGGCTCCGCGCCTGATCCGCATCGAGACGTTCTGAGAAGCGACATGACCCATATTCCGTCTCAACCCGACTGTGCCGCCATCGACCGCAATCTGGCCCTGGAAGCGGTGCGCGTCACCGAAGCCACGGCTTTGGCCGCTTCGCGGCTGGTGGGATGCGGCGACGAGCGTCTGGTGGAGGCCGCGGCCACCAGCGCCATGGAAACGGCTCTGGGCGCTTTGAGCATCGGCGGCACGATCCTGTTCGGCGAAGGCTCGCAGGACGATGCTCCCAGGCTTTATACCGGCCAGAAGATCGGGCTGGACGACGGTTCACGGGTGGATGTGGCCTTGGACGCGATCGAGGGCACGACCATCTGCGCCAAGGGCGGCTCGAACGTCATTTCCGTGCTGGCCATGGCCGAGCAGGGTGGGCTTTTGAACGTTCCGCCGGTCTATATGGAAAAGATCGCCGTCGGCCCCGGCCTGCCGGACGGCGTGGTCGAGCTTGACGCCAGCCCGGCCGACAACCTGTCGGCCTTGGCCCGGGCCAAAGGCTGCGATGTTTCCGACCTGCTGATCTGCATCCTGGACCGTCCCCGCCACGACGACCTGATCCATCAGGTCCGCGAGGCCGGCGCCCGCATTATCCTGATCGGCGACGGCGACGTGTCGGGTGTGGTGGCGACCACCCAGCTGCAAAGCGGCGTCGATATGTATATCGGCACCGGCGCGGCTCCCGAGGGGGTCCTGGCCGCCGCCGCCCTGGCCTGTATCGGCGGGCAGATGCAGGGACGCTTGGTGTTGCGCGGCGAGGCCGACAAGCAGGCCGCGCGGGCTTTGGGCATCACTGACTTCAAGCGCAAATACAATGTCGCCGATCTGGCTCACGGCGACGTCATGTTCGCCGCCACCGGCGTGACCGACGGTCCGCTGCTGCGCGGCATCCGCCGTTTTCCCGGCGGCTCGGTCAGCCACTCGCTGGTGATGCGTTCGCACACCGGCACCATCCGCTATATCGAGGCGGTGCATAATTTTCACCGCAAGTCCCTGCTGAACCCCATCGGTCAGGCGGAATGAGCAATCCGGGCGCCGCTCCCGCCGTCGCCGAGCCGCTGCTGGGGGTGGAACGCTCCCTGGGCGGGCGGCGCTGGCAGGCCGCGCCCTGCGACGAGCGAATGGCCTTGGCCATCAGCCAGCGTCTGGGCTTGCCGGAAGTGGTGGGCCGGGTTCTGGCGGCCCGCAACGTTCCGCTGGAGGAATGCGAAAGCTTCCTCAATCCCACCCTGCGCGATCTTTTGCCCGACCCCTTTCATCTGAAGGGCATGGATGTGGCGGTCAATCGTTTGGTGTCCGCCGTCACCGGCGGCGAACTGATCGGCATTTTCGGCGATTACGATGTGGACGGGGCAACCTCCTCGGCGCTGCTGTCGCGCTTTTTCGAGGCGGCGGGGGCGGCGGTCAAAGTGCATATCCCCGATCGCATGGTGGAAGGCTACGGCCCCAATGCTCCGGCTTTGCTGCGCCTGAAAGAGGCCGGGGCCGGCGTGGTGGTGACGGTGGATTGCGGCACCACCGCCTTCGAGCCTTTGCGGGAAGCCGCCGACGCCGGTCTCGACGTCATCGTGGTGGACCACCACGAGGGCGAGGCTGAGATGCCGACGGCCCTGACCATCGTCAATCCCAACCGCATGGACGAGGACAGCCCGCACGGCCATCTGGCGGCGGTGGGGGTGGCTTTCCTGCTGGCGGTGGCGGTCAACAAATCCCTGCGCGAGGCCGGCTGGTATCAAAACCGCAAGGCGCCCGATCTGATGCAGTGGCTGGACATCGTGGCGCTGGGCACCGTCTGCGACGTCGTGCCGCTGAAAGGCGTCAACCGTGCTCTGGTGGCCCAGGGACTGAAGGTCATGGCGCAACGGCGCAATGCCGGTCTGGCCGCTCTTGGCGACGTGGGCGGCATCAAGGAAAAGCCCGAGGCCTATCATCTGGGCTACATCATGGGGCCGCGGGTCAATGCCGGCGGCCGCGTCGGGCAGGCTGATCTGGGCGTGCGCCTGCTGACTTCCGACGATACCGCCGACGCCGTGCGTCTGGCCCAGATGCTGGACGGCTATAACAAGGATCGTCAGGAAATCGAGGCCCAGGTTCTGCTGGAAGCCATGGAGCAGGCCGAGGGCGCGCCCGACGACGGTTTGCCGCTGGTGCTGGCGGCGGGCGAGAACTGGCATCCCGGCGTCATCGGCATCATCGCCGGACGCCTGAAGGAACGCTATAACCGCCCGTCCTGCGTGGTGGCTCTGGAAGGCGGCGAAGGCAAAGGATCTGGACGCTCGGTGCCCGGTCTGGACTTGGGGGCGGCGATCATCGCCGCCCGCCAGTCCGGCCTGCTGATCAAGGGCGGCGGCCATGCCATGGCCGCTGGCTTCACCGTGGCCCGAGACAAGCTGGACGAGTTCCGCGCCTTCCTGGCCCAACGGCTTGCCGCGCAGTTGGAAGCGCCGTTGATGCCGGTGCTGGAACTGGACGGCGTGCTGGATGCGGGCGGCGCCACCATCGACCTGATCGAAACGTTGAAGCAAGTGGGACCGTTCGGTTCGGGAAACCCGGAACCGCGCTTCGTCATCATGGCCGCCCGCGTGGTGGCTCCCCGCGTGGTGGGGCAGGGGCATGTCTCCTGCCAGTTGGCGGGACGCTCCGGCAACCGCCTGAAAGCCATCGCCTTCCGCGCCGCCGATTCGGAATTGGGCCATGCCTTGCTGTCCAACGACGGCACGCCCATGCATGTGGCCGGTTCTTTGAAAATCGACAGCTGGCAGGGCAACTTCAACGCCCAGCTGTTCATCGACGACGCCGCGCCGGGGCGGTGATGTTTCCCGCGCCGGCGCGGTGACGTCTTTTCCGTTTTGGAAAAAAGTTTGCCATCCGGCCGCGGGGGGGACCGGCCGGATGGCTAGGGGGCTTCTTATTGTTCTTCCGGGGTGGGAACTGACTGGGCTTTAGTAACCCAGCGGGCCCTTGCTCTTGCCGGCGTCGCAGCCGGAAATCTGGCTGCCGACACCGGGAAGGGTGGTGGCGCCGCTGTTGGAGCCGGCCGAGCCCTGGGCCATGGCGGCGGTGGCGGTAGTGATCAGGGCGGCGGCGATGATGGCGGTAATGCGCGAACGATTGGTCATTTTGTTCTCCTGCGGTTTCGATTGGGGCCGGGTCTTGGCGGCCTTGTGTTCGTCTCTTGTTGAAACCAAACATGCGCTTTCTTCATGATCGAGTGAAACGAGTAGTTTTTGTATCTGAAATCGATTTTTTCGATATATTGCTTTCTCCCGCTTGCCTCTTTCAAATAGCATTTGGAATCACTACAATTTAGATGTCCGTTCGATGACAGAGCCTTGAGAGACATCGCGAACGGTTGACTGAGCGCCGCCGGCAAGGACCGGCGGGATCAGGCCGTTGTTCGGGCGTGCAAAACCGCCCGGCTCTGTCCCCACTCCCGCCACAACAATCCGCCCGGCTTGCTTGGTCACCGATCCTTCGTGCCAAGAAAGAAAAGGGCAGATCATGCGACAAGACAGTCTGGACGGCCTGCGCGCCGGCGGAACCTTCGATCTTCTGGTGATCGGCGGCGGCGCCACAGGCTGCGGCATCGCGCTGGATGCGGCGACCCGCGGCCTGAAGGTGGCTTTGGTGGAGCGCAACGACTTCGCCGAGGGCACCAGCAGCCGCAGCACCAAGCTGGTGCACGGCGGCGTGCGCTATCTGGAAGCCGCGATCCGCAAACTCGACAAGGCGCAATACAAACTGGTGCGCGAGGCGTTGCACGAGCGCGGCGCCTTGCTGAAGAATGCTCCCCACCTGACGCGGCGCCTGCCGCTGGTGACGCCGGTCAAATTCTGGTGGCAGCTGCCCTATATCGCCTTTGGCCTGAAACTCTATGACTGGCTGTCGGGCGGCATGTCCATCGGCTCGAGCCGGATCATCGGCAAGGCGGAGGCCCTGCGCCGCTTTCCCCATCTGAAGGCCGGGGAACTGAAGGCGGCGGTGGTCTATTACGACGGACAGTTCGTCGACAGCCGTTTGGCGGCGTCTCTGATGATGACGGCCTGCCGCGCCGGAGCGGTGATGGTCAACCATGTGGAGGCGTCGGCTCTGCGTCACGACGATCGGGGCAGAATTTGCGGCGCCGACCTGCGGGACTGCCTGACCGGCGAAACCTTTCCGGTCGCCGCCCGTGCCGTGATCAACGCTACCGGCCCTTATGCCGACGCCGTCTGCCGCATGGACGACCTCAAGGCGCCGTCGATCCTGAAGGTCAGTTCCGGCACCCATATCGTGCTCGACGCCCGCTTCGTGCCGCCCGACACCGGCTTTCTGGTGCCGCGCACCGACGATGGTCGCGTGCTGTTCGTGCTGCCCTGGCAAGGGCAGGCGCTGGTGGGCACGACGGACGACCCGGCCGTCGTCGCCGATCATCCGGTGCCGACGGCCAAGGATATCGCCTATCTGCTGGGCTATGTGCGCCGTTTCTTCGATGTCGAGGTCGGCGAGAAGGATGTCAAATCCGCGTGGTGCGGCATCCGTCCGCTGGTGTTCGACCCCAAGGCCAAGGACACCGCCCAATTGGCCCGCGACCATGTCATTTTGCAATCGGCATCGGGCATGATCACCATTTCGGGCGGCAAGTGGACCACTTATCGTCTGATGAGCCAGGAGGCGGTGGACCGCGCCGTGTCGGTCGCCAGGCTGTCTCCGGCCAATGCCTGCCGCACCCACGATATGAAGCTGGTGGGGGGCGAAGCCTTCGACCCCGAGGGGTATCGCGTTCTGATGCAAAAGGCCGGCGTTGCCGAGGACATCGCCCGTCATCTTAATCTCAGCTATGGCGACAAGGCGCCCGAGATGCTGCCGCTGATCGGCCAGGGGCTGGGAAACCGTCTGCACGCCGATCATCCCCATATCGAAGCCGAGGTACTGCACGTGGTCCGTAACGAACAGGCGGTTTCCGCCGCCGACGTGTTGCTGCGCCGTCTGACTCTGGCTTTTGTGGACAGGGCCGCGGCGCGGGCCGCGGCTCCTCGCGTGGTCACGCTGATGGCCGGCGAGCTGGGCTGGGACAAGCTGCGCCAGGTGGCCGAATTGACGGCGCTGGAAGAGCGTCTGAGCACCGCGATCTGAGTTTGAAATCCGTACGGCGGCCAGGGGCAATCATTGACTTTGCCTCTGGCCGGGCTCACAATTACGACAGTTGAATTAACGTTCAGCCCCTTCGTGAAGAGCCTGAAGAGAAAGCGCGAACGGGTGGCCGAGTGCCGTTTTGGGAAAGACGTCCTGGAAAAACAGGAGCCGCGCCGAAACGCCATGACCGTCGCCGTATGATTCCGCTTCTGGCTCGCTCATCCCATCAAAAGCAATAATCGCCAGAGCAAGGCCCGGTCGGCGCTTTCGTTGAAAGCCGCTCCATCTCCTGCCTTGCCTCCGATCCGTCGGGGGCGGGCCCGTCCTGCCGTCACGGCATCCGCGCCGCCTGTTTCCTCATTCGGGGACGGGGCCTGATCCTCATTCTTGGGCGATTCTGAGGGCGCGAGGGCATCATGGACCGGACACAAGTCATCATCATCGGCGGAGGCGCCACCGGCGCCGGCATTCTGTGGGATCTGTCCTTGCGGGGAATCCATGCGGTGCTGCTGGAAAAGCGCGATCTGGCCAACGGCGCCACCGGACGCTGCCACGGCTTGCTGCATTCCGGCGCCCGCTATGTGGTGAAGGATGCCGAGGCGGCGCGGGAATGTCTGTCGGAAAACCAGATCATCAAGACCATCGCGCCTCACTGCGTCCATGACGTGGGCGGGCTGTTCGTACGCTATCCCCAGGACGATCCGGCTTTTTTCGCCCAGTGGGACGAGGCCTGCGCCAAGGTCGGCATGCCCACCAGCCGTCTGAACGCCACCGAAACGCTGGAGCTTGAGCCCAACCTGCCCAAAGACGTTCTTGGCGCCTCCACCTGTCCCGACGCCCATATCGACGTATTCCAGCTGACCCTGTCGAACCTTCAGGCGGCGGTGGCCAAGGGCGGGCGTTTCCGGCCCTATTCCGAGGTAACGTCCATCGAACAGGCGGGCGGCAGGGTCACTGGCGTCCGCTACAAGGACAGCCGTACCGGCGAGGAAGGCGAAATCGCCTGCGAGATGATCGTCAATGCCGGCGGCGGCTGGGCCCAGCAGATCGCCTCGATGGCCGGGCTGGACGTGCCGGTGCGCTGCGATAAGGGCTCGCTGCTGGTGTTGAACCACAATCTGGTCACCCGCGTGGTCAATCGCTGCCGCAAGCCGGGCGATGCCGACATCCTTGTGCCCGCCGGCCCGGTCTGCATCCTGGGCACCAGTTCTTATACGGTTCCCGGTCCGGAAGGGTTGAAGGCCGAGCCGGAAGAATTGGCGCATCTGCTGCAATTGGGCTCGGAACTGGTGCCGATGATGGCCGAGGCCCGCGTGTTGCGGGTTTTCTCGGGCGTGCGCCCGCTCTATGTGCCGAAAGAGGCCGGAGGCTCGGCCGGCCGTGAAATCAGCCGGGGCTTCGTGCTGCTGGACCATGGAGAGCGGGACGGCCTGCTGGGCTTCGTCTCCATCGTCGGCGGCAAGCTGACCACCTATCGCCTGATGGCCGAGGTGACCGCCAATCTGGTGGCCAAGCGCCTGGGTGTCGACGAGCCCTGCCGTACTGCCACCACGCCGCTGCGCGCCGCCACCGATCCGGCTCTGCCGGAAAAGGTCCGTCAGCTTCTGCCGGTCCAGGCCGCCAATATCGCCGAGCGGCGTCTGGGGCCGGATCTGGCCAAGCTGATCGGCCTGATCGAGGCCGATCCCGACATGGCCGAGATCATTTGCGAATGCGAACAGGTCAGCCGCGCCGAAATCGAAATGGTGATGAGCGACCAGGCTCTGGTGCCGGTCAAAACCATCAACGACGTGGGCCGCCGCAGCCGTCTGGGTTTCGGGTCGTGCCAGGGCACCTTCTGCGGCTACAAAGCCATGTTGGCCGGTTATCGCCGCGGCCTGTGGACGGCGGAAGAGGCGGCGGACGAATTCAAGCGTTATCTCGATGAGCGTTGGAAGGGCCAGGCCCAGGTGCCGCGCGGCAAACAGATCGAGCAACTGATGCTGAGCCACGATCTGTTCGGGCCGACCTATCACTTCCACGCTGAACAGGGGCTGTGACCGCCATGCAAAGCCTGAAATACGATCTCATCGTCGTCGGGGCCGGTCTTTCGGGATTGGTTGCCGCCGCCACCGCCGCCGAAGCCGGGGGGCGGGTCGCCGTGGTGCATGGCGGCCTGGGAACCTTTGTCTATGGCGCCGGCTGCATTGCCGACTTGCCGGCCGAGGGCGGCGAGGAGCAGCGCCGGGCCGTGGCGTTTTTCGAGGCCATGACCGAAGCCGCCGGGTCGCCCTATTACGGCCAGCCGGGCGACCGGCATATGCTGCCGACCATTCTGGGCACCTTTCAACCCGTGTCGCTGGTACCGTTCTGCCTGTGGGGCGGGCGCGTCCAGGCCGGAGCGCGGGTGTCGGTGGCGGGCATCGCCGGGCTGTCGTCCTTCGACGCCCGCTTCACCGCCGAACGGCTGAACCAGCAGGCGGAGGAACTGGGGCTTCAAAGCCGCTATGTGCCGCGCATCATTGATCTGCCGCACGAAGGTTCGGTGCCCCATTCCACCTTGAACATCGCCAACCGTTTCGACCGCGACGAACCATTCCGCCGGTTGTTCGCCGAGCGTCTGCGCGCCGTACAGGGTGAATGCGACCAGATTCTTTTGCCTGCCTGCCTGGGCCAGCAGACCAGCCGCATCGACATCGAGGACTTCCAGGCGCAGTTGGGGCGTCCCTTGGGAGAGTTGCCGACTTTGCCGCCGTCGATGGCGGGGTTGCGTTTGAACAACCGGCTGCTGGGGCATCTGCGCCGCCGCGGCGTTGAAATGATCGGCGGCTATCCGCTGCTGTCCCTGGACCTGGCGGACGGGATTTGCCGGGGTGTGGTGGTGGACAATCCGGGCCGTGCCCGCACTCTGGCGGCCAAGTCGGTGGTGCTGGCCTGCGGCCCCCAGTCCGAAACCTTGCTGCCGGGATGGAGCCGACGGGTCGATGCCCGGCAGCGGCCTCTGAACGATCAGAATCAGCTTCTGGCCGAAGGAATTCATGTTGCCGGAGCGCTGCTGTTCCCGACGGGACGGCGCGGCGGCAACGGGCGGGCCATCGTCAGCGGCCATGCCGCCGCCCTGATGGCCGCCGGGCGGGAGAAAAGCCATGCGGCATAGTGATGTCACTCTCGACAACTGCCTAAAATGCTCGGACTGCAACAGCGTCTGTCCGGTGATGACGGCTCATCCGGCCTATCCCGGACCGAAGCATCTGGGGCCGGAGCTTGAACGCTTCCGCCGCGAAGGCCTGCCCTGCGACAGCGATTGGCTGGAATATTGCCTGGGCTGCGAACGGTGCGACATGGCCTGTCCCAATCAGGTCAACGTCGCCGAGCTGATCATCGAGGCCAAGGGACGCCATAAAAAGCCGCCCATGCGCCGTCTGCGCGACTATCTTTTGGCGCGGCCCGGCCTGTTGGGCATGGTCTTGAGCGTGGCGCCGCAGGTCACCGACAGGCTGCTGGCTTTGGGCGCGATGAAAAAGCTGATGTCGTGGACGGCGGGCATCGCCGCTGAACGAAGCTTTCCCGCCTATCACCGGGAGTCCCTGGCGGGGCATCAGGGGCATCGTGTGGGCGCGGAACGGGTGATGTTCTATCTGGGCTGCTCCATGCGCTACAACGAACAGAAGCTGGGGCGGGCCTGCTTCTCGCTGTTGACCCATAACGACATCGAGGCCGAGGTTTCCCAATCCGCCTGTTGCGGCTATCCCGCCCTGGCCAACGGTGATCCGGCGGAAGCCCGCTGCCGTGTGCGTGCCAATCTGGAGGAACTGTCGGCGGCGGTGGACCGCGGCCTGCCCATCCTGACCGCCTGCACGTCGTGCGGGCAGATGCTGAAGACCGGCTTCACCGCGCTGTTGGGCGACGACCCGGCTTTGGCGGAAAAGGCCCGCAAGGTCGAGGCGGCGATTTACGATCTGGGCGAGTTCCTGATGTTGCGGGCCGAGCAGGGACGTTTGAACACCCGTTTCGCCGAGATCCGCCATGGCGCCCTGGCCTATCATTCCCCGTGCCATCAGACCACCCAGGGACTGGCCCGTCCCTGGTATCATTTGTTGCGCCAGGTGCCCGGCATGGAGATCGAGGACATGAACGCCGGATGCTGCGGCATGGCCGGAACCTTCGGCTTCAAGCAGGAAAAATACGCGGTTTCGATGGCGGTGGGGAACAAGCTGTTCCAGGCCATCGAGCAGGCGGCGCCGGAACTGGCCGTGTCGGAATGTCCGACCTGCCGCATGCAGATGACCCACGGCACGGGCGTGCCGTCGGTGCATCCGGCCGAACTGTTGCTGGAGGCTTATGACGGAAAAGACGCCTTGGCCTCGTGACGGGGCTTGCCGTCAGGCCATGCTCTGCTGATACAGTTCAGATCCGTGATCGTAGAAAAGGTGTTGCATATGCAGTCCAGGCGCGGTGCCCCCCATGCTCCCGACAATGGTCCCGGCGGAAGCCCGCGCGCCAGTTCCCGTCCGCATTCCCTGCGGCCGCTGCTTCAGGACTGCGGCATCATTCCGGCGGTCCGCAAGCCGGAACTGCTGGACCGCGCCCTGGAGGCCCACGGCAAGATCATCTATCTGCTGTGCGGAGAGCCCGAGAGCATCGGCGACCTGATGCAGCGCATCGCCGATGCCGGCAAACTGCCCATCGTCAACGTCGATCTTCTCAGCGGCCTGACCCGCGACGTCACGGCTCTGAACTTCCTGGCCAAGCGCGGCGCCAGAGGAATCATCTCGACCCACGGCGAGCCTTTGCGCCATGCTCAGGCCATGGGCCTGTTCGCCATTCAGCGGACCTTCTTGCTGGACAGCGGCGCCATCGAGAATATCTGCCACCAATTGAAGAACAGCAGCGTCGACGCGCTAGAGGTTCTGCCGGCGGTGGCGGTGCCGAAGCTGGTTGACCGTTTGAAAAGCGTTTCTGCCGATATGCCCTTGGTGGGGGGCGGATTGATCTCGTCCCTGCGGGAAGCCCAGGATTTGCTGGGGCAGGGACTGGTGGCGGTGTCGGCCAGCGATCCACATTTGTGGATTTCCTGATCTCTTATGGCGCAAGCCATAGTGCGGCCTGATCCAGGGTTTGCAAAAAGCCATTGTCATTCAATAGTCCGGGTCATATAATTTTAACTTAGCGGCAGAGATTGAGAGAAGCCGCCTGTTGAATGCGCAGTCATGCTGCGTTCAACGGGCGGCTTTTTTATTTTCGCGGTCCGGTTGTTGTTGCTGGTGGTGTTGGGCTCTTTTGTTTGGGCCTCTTCTAAACAGTAACATTCCCGGGAGTGGCGGAAATTAAAGGTTTCCCTCTCCTTCCTGCTCCTTTCCCAGCACTGGCGAACAAGTGCGGGAGAAATATAAGAAAAATATAATTGAATGTGCGGAGGAAAACATGATCAAGGCCAGCGACCATCCTGGGATTGTTTTCAGCTCAGGGGCATGCCGGAGTTTCCCGGCCGCATCGTCCATGATGGCGACCACTTGCGTCTGGTCTTTCCTTTCCTTCGAAATTCATCCCCGACAGTGACGTTCGCTGACGGTTCCCGCGCGTCGCAGCGACCGCGGGGATGCGCGTTTCATCGCCCGGAATCCGGGTGGGGAGCGGGCGGACGTAGCTATCCGAAGGTCGGCCGAAAAGGCCGTAAAACGTTATAAAACAAGGGAGTTGAGACATGGCAACCTATATCGGCGCTATCGATCAGGGGACGACCAGTTCACGTTTCATCGTGTTCGATCGGACCGGGCGCATCGTCAGTGTGGCTCAGAAGGAGCACGAGCAGATTTATCCCAAGCCGGGTTGGGTCGAACATGACCCGGCGGAAATCTGGCGCCGCCTGGAAGAGGTGATCACGGAAGCCATGTCGGCCAAGGGCCTGCGCCCCAGCGATCTGGCGGCCATCGGTATCACCAACCAGCGCGAAACCACCGTGGTGTGGAACAAGAAGACCGGCCAGTCAGTCTACAACGCCATCGTCTGGCAGGACACCCGCGTCGCCGACGTGGTGGCCCAGTTCGAGGCCAAGGGCGGTCAGGACCGCTATCGCACCAAGACCGGTCTGCCGCTGGCCACTTATTTCAGCGGCCTGAAGATCCGCTGGATTCTGGAAAACGTTCCCGGCGCTCGCGAAGCGGCAGAAGCCGGCGACCTGCTGTTCGGCAATATCGACACCTTCGTCATCTGGCACCTGAGCGGCGGCGTCAACGGCGGCGTGCATGTCACCGATGTCACCAATGCCAGCCGCACCCAGCTGATGAATCTGGAAACCCTGCAATGGGACGACGCGATCCTGGCCGATTTCGGCATTCCCAAGAAGATGCTGCCGGCCATCCGCTCCAGTTCGGAAGTGTACGCCAAGGCCACTTTCGGTCCGGTGAAGGACGTTCCCATCGCCGGCGATCTGGGCGATCAGCAGGCGGCTCTGTTCGGCCAGGCCTGTTTCAAGCCCGGCGAAGCCAAGAATACCTATGGCACCGGCTGCTTCATGCTGATGAACACCGGCGAAAAAATCGTGCCCTCCAAGTGCGGTCTGCTGACCACCGTCGGCTACAAGATCGGCAACAAGCCCGCCGTTTACGCTCTGGAAGGCTCCATCGCCATCACCGGCGCCTTGGTGCAGTGGTTGCGCGACAATCTGGGAATCATTGAAAAAAGCACCGACATCGAGCCTTTGGCCCGCACGGTCAACGACAATGGCGGCGTCTATTTCGTTCCCGCTTTCTCGGGCCTTTACGCGCCCTATTGGAAGGACAGCGCCCGCGGCGTCATCGCCGGCCTGACCCGCTTCGTCAACAAGGGCCATATCGCCCGCGCCGTTCTGGAGGCCACCGCCTTCCAGGTGCGCGAGGTTCTGGACGCCATGGAGCAGGATTCGGGCATCGAGCTGGACAATCTGCGCACCGATGGCGGCATGACCGTCAATCATCTGTTGATGCAGTTCCAGTCCAACATCCTGAACAAGCCGGTGGTCCGTCCGGTGGTGCTGGAAACCACCGCTTTGGGTGCCGCCTATGCCGCCGGTCTGGCGGTCGGCTTCTTCACCGACACCGACGAACTGGTCGCCAACTGGGCCGAGGATCATCGCTGGAAGCCGTCCATGGACGAAGAAAAGCGCGCGGGCCTCTATCACTTCTGGAAGAAGGCCGTCACCCGGACCTTCGACTGGGTCGAATAAGAATACGTGGGGGTAACAATCATGACTGGACCTGTATTCGGCGAATTCCTTGGCACTATGGTGCTCATCCTGATGGGTGACGGCGTGGTGGCCAACGTGCTGCTCAGCAAATCCAAGGGTCAAAACAGTGGCTGGATCGTCATTACCGCCGGCTGGGGCTTTGCCGTGCTGACGGGAATCATCGCCAGCCTGGGCGTGGGCGGCGTCGCTCATCTCAATCCGGCGGTCACCCTGGCCTTGGCCGTGGCCTCGGGCGATTACGCCAACGTGGTTCCCTATATCCTGGCTCAGGTCGCCGGCGCCGCCGCCGGCGCCGCCTTCGTCTGGCTGGCCTATCTGCCGCATTGGAAGGAAACCGAGGATGCGGGACTGAAACTGGCCATCTTTTCGACCGGCCCGGCCATCCGCAACATCCCGGCCAACGCTCTGTGCGAATTCATGGTCACCATCGTTCTGGTGGTGGTCGGCTTCGCCATCGGCTCCAAGGGAGTTTCCGCCTCGGGCCTGCCCGGCGGCTTCGGTCCCTATCTGTGGGGTATGCTGGTGTGGGGCATCGGCCTGTCGCTGGGTGGTCCCACCGGCTACGCCATCAATCCCGCCCGTGACCTGGGGCCGCGCATCGCTCACCAGATCCTGCCGATCGCCGGCAAGGGGGCTTCGGATTGGGGCTATGCCCTGGTTCCGGTGCTCGCTCCGCTGGCGGGCGGCGCTGTCGGCGCGCTGATCTGCAAGGTCACCGGCATCCTCTAAGCCTGACCTTCCCCGGCGCGCAACCCGCGCCGGGGAAGCCTTCTTTAGCCAATCCCATCAGCTTTGAACCCGTTTCTCCTCAAGGAGAGGTGCCATGAAAAAGCTTATCAATGCTCCCGAGAATGTGGTCCGCGAGGCCCTTGAGGGCATGTTGCTGGCCCATGCCGACCGCTTGAAGGTCAGCTTCGATCCTTTCTACATCACCCGCAAGGATGCGCCGGTAAAAGGCAAGGTGGCTCTGATTTCCGGCGGCGGCAGCGGGCACGAGCCCCTGCATGGCGGTTTCGTCGGCCAGGGCATGCTGGACGCCGCTTGTCCGGGGCACGTCTTCACCAGCCCCACCCCCGATCAGATGTACGAGGCGGGCAAGGCGGTGAACGGCGGAGCCGGGGTGTTGCAGATCGTCAAGAACTACACCGGCGACGTCATGAATTTCGAGATGGCCGCCGACATGCTGCGTGAGGAAGGCATCGCCGTCGAGACGGTGCTGACCGACGACGACGTGGCGGTCGAGGACAGCCTCTATACCGCCGGGCGCCGCGGCGTCGGTTTGACCGTGCTGATGGAAAAGCTGTTGGGCGCCGCCGCCGAGAAGGGCTGGGATCTGGCCAAGGTCAAGGCCTTGGGCGACACCATCCGCGCCAACGGCCGCAGCATGGGCATGGCGCTGACGCCCTGCACCGTGCCGCATCTGGGTAAGCCGTCGTTCGAACTGGCTGAAAACGAGATGGAGGTCGGCATCGGCATTCACGGCGAGCCGGGCCGTCATCGCGTTCCCGTCGCCTCGGCCGATGAAATCACTGCCATGCTGATGGAGCCGGTGCTGTCGGATCTGCCCTTCAAGAAAGGCGAGGAGATCATCCTGTTCGTCAACGGCATGGGCGGCACGCCGCTGGTTGAGCTGTACATCATTTTCCGCAAAGCCGCCGAGATCGCCGAGAAGCACGGACTGAAAGTCCGCCGTTCCCTGGTCGGCAGCTACATCACCAGCCTGGAGATGGCTGGCACTTCGGTCACGGCCCTTCGGGGTGATGACACCTTGTTCGGGTTGTGGGACGCTCCCGTAAACACGTCCGCTCTACGCTGGGGCGTCTGATTCCCGGTTCCCTCCGCGCTCACTCCTGCGGGCGCGGAGGGGTCTTTTCCTTCCCGAACATTTGAAAAGAAGAGGTCCCGATGTCTCACTTCACCTTGTCCCAGGCCCAGGCCTGGATCGTCTCGTCCGCATCGGTGATCGAGCAGAACGCGGCCCATCTGAGCGAATTGGATTCCGCCATCGGCGACGGTGACCACGGCGCCAACATGGCGCGCGGCATGACCGCGGTGGTCAAGAAGCTTGAGACCGTTCAGCCGGCCGATATGGCCGCTTTGTTCAAGACCGTCGGCATGACCTTGCTGTCCAGCGTCGGCGGCGCCTCGGGACCACTGTACGGCGGGTTTTTTCTGGAACTGGCCAAGCAAAGCGCCGGGAAAGCCGAATTCGACGCCGCCGCCCTGTCGGCGTTGATCAATGCCGGACTGGGCGATATCCGCCGCCGCGGCAAAGCCGAACCCGGCGACAAGACCATGGTCGACGCCTTGATTCCAGCCGTCCAGGCCTTGGGCTCCGATGCCGATCTGGCCGTTGCTGCGGCTAAGGCCGCCACCGCCGCCCGCGCTGCCGCCACCGCCACCGCGCCGCTGCTGGCTCGCAAGGGTCGGGCGTCCTATTTGGGGGAACGCAGCATCGGTCATGAAGATCCGGGCGCCAATTCGGTGGCGCTGATCATGGGAGCCCTGGCCGAGGTTTGCGCTTAACAGGAGCCTTGAAAAATGATCGGCATCGTTCTGGTTTCCCACAGCAAGGCCCTGGCCACCGCCATCCGGGAATTGGTGGTGCAGATGGTCGGGCCGGATTTTCCCATTGCCGTCGCCGCCGGCGTCGGTGACGACTTCGCGGAAATCGGGACCGATGCCGTTCATATCTACGAGGTGCTCCAGCCTTTCTGCGCCGGTGACGGTGCGGTGGTGCTGATGGATTTGGGCAGCGCCGTGCTGTCGGCACAGACGGCGCTGGAATTGCTGGAAAGCGACGGATTCGAGAATGTCGCCGCAAAGATTCGTCTGGTTCCCGCTCCTATCGTCGAAGCGGCGGTGGCGGCTTCGGTTCAAGCCAATGCCGGAGCCGATCTGGACGCCGTGGCCGCCGAGGCCATGACCGCGCTGGAGCCGAAGCTGTCGCAGCTGGATTTTGAGCGGCCCGGCGTCGGCCCCGCGCCGGCAAGCATCGACGGCCCGTGCCAGGAGATCGAAACCGTCATCGAAAATCCCAACGGCCTTCATGCTCGGCCGGCGGCGGCGTTGGTCCAGGCCATGGGGTCGTTCCAGGCCGATGTCCGCATCCTCAATCTGACGGCGGGTCGCGGTCCGGCCTCGGTGCGCAGTCTGACCGGCATCGGTCTGGTTCAGGCCCGCAAGGGAGACCGGGTGCGCTTCAGCCTGAGCGGCGCCGACGCCCAGGCCGCGTCCGACAGGCTGCGTCAGTTGATGGCCGATCATTTCGGCGAGGCCGACCTTGTGCGGGGAGGCGTGCCCCAGGCCCCGGCTTCCGTCGCCGTGTCCCAGACGCCGGACCGGCCGGTGGGGGCGTCGGACGGCGTCGCCATGGGGCGTCTGCTGTCTTTGTCGGCGGCTCTGCCGGAAGCGGCGGATCACGATCCCGGAACCGCCGATGAGGAATTGGCTCGTTTGGACACGGCCCTGGCCCGGGTAGCCGCTGATCTGCGTCATCCTTCGGGACTGGATGCCCAGACCGCCGGTATTTTCGCCGCTCAGGCCCTGATGCTCAGCGACCCGGCCTTGCTGGAGCCGGTGCGGGCCCGGCTCCAGTCGGGCGGCGAATCGGCTTTGTCGGCCTGGCGGGCGGAAAGTCTGGCCGTGGCCGATGCTTATGCCGCCATGGAAGATGCTTATCTCAAGGCCCGTGCCGCCGACTTACGCGATATCGCCGGACGGGTGATGCGGGCTTTGGCCGGTGAAAGCCAGCAGGCCAAAATCGCCCCAAATCCTCCGGCCGTTCTGCTGACCGACGAATTGCTGCCCAGCGAGGCCATGGCCTGTCAGCCGGGGGCGGTGTTGGGCATTCTCGCCCGTCACGGCAGTCCGACCGCCCATGCCGCCATTCTGGCCCGCACCTTGGGCATTCCCATGGTGGTCGGCGTGCCGGCCGACGTCGCCAAGGCCGCCTTCGTCGGGCTGGATGGCGCTTCTGGCGAATTGTGGGTCGATCCGTCGGACGAGGAGCGGTCGATGATCGAGGGGCGCCGCATCGCCCTGGCCGACGAACGGGCGGCGTTCGACGCTTTGAAACAGCAACCCGCCGTCACCCTGGACGGTCAGTCCATCGAGGTTCTGGCCAATGTGGGCAATGCCGCCGACGCCGCCGACGCCAAGGAAAATGGCGCCGAGGGCGTGGGGCTTTTGCGCACGGAATTCGTCTATCTGCCCTATAAGACCATGCCGTCCGAGGACGAGCAGGTGCGCTCCCTGGCGGCGGTGCTGGCGCCTTTGGGCAATGGTCCGGTGGTGGTGCGTACTCCCGACATCGGCGCCGACAAGCCTGCGGCCTTCATGCCGTCGGGCAACGAACAGAATCCCTTCCTGGGGGTGCGCGGCGTGCGCCTGTCTTTGCGCAACGCCGATTTCTTCTCCTCGAACCTGCGGGCGATTCTGCGGGCCGGGCAGGGGCGCGATCTGTGGATCATGCTGCCCATGGTCACCGATCCCGACGAACTGGCCGAAGCCCGTCATCTGCTGATGCAGGCCCATGCCGCCCTGGACCAGCGCGGCGCCGCCCATGCCTGGCCGGTGCGCCTGGGGATGATGGTCGAGGTGCCGGCGGCGGCGCTGATGGCCGACGGCTTCGCCCGCCAGGCCGACTTTTTCTCGATCGGCACCAACGATCTGACCCAGTACATCCTGGCGGCGGAACGCGGCAACGGCGATCTGGCCCGCTGGCAAGACGCCGCCCATCCGGCGGTGCTGCGGGTTATCCGCGACATCTGCGCCCAGGCCGACGCCAGGGACTGCCACGTCTCGGTCTGCGGCGACGCCGCTTCCGACCCGATCGCCGCCGCCTTGCTGATCGGCGCCGGGGTCCGCTCTCTCAGCGTGCGTCCCAATCAGATCGCCGCGATCAAGGCCCGCATCCGCCAATGGTCCCAGACGGGTCTGGCCGATCTGGCCCGCCACGCCATGGCCCAGGAAGATGCCGTTAGCGTACGGGCTTTCGCCTCGAAAGCCCTGATTCTGTAAACTGCGGAATTTTCGCCGCCCGCTTTGCCGTGCCATGCTTGATGACGATGATCAAGCTGGCTTGCTCCTGCTTATGTCGAGCAGGCTGTGACTTGGTATCGAGCTATGTAATGGGAACTCAACACGCCAGCAAAGCTGGCGTCCCCAAGGGGATTCGAACCCCTGTTACCGCCGTGAAAGGGCGGTGTCCTAGGCCTCTAGACGATGGGGACATCGCGGAGGACGGCTTTGTAGTCTGGATCCCCTTTGAACGCAACGGCTTTTTTCAGGGGGGATTGATTTTTTTCGGGGTGTGGCGAATTCGGCGAATTCCTGCCGGCGTCTCTCGCCTGGACGGCTTGATCGGGGGATGGTTCGGTGGTTGGTTCCAGGTGTTTGGCGGCCGTGACGGCGGGTGGAAGCGCCTGGAAGGGGGCACCGTTCCTGAGGGTATGAACGCCCTGGACCAAGGCGGTGATTCTCGTGGCGGGCAACTGGGGACGGCAACGATTGGCCGGCCCCGAGCGGGCTCGGGGGATCGGTTGGCACGGGGGATTTTTGTGGAAATATTTCAACTTTCACGGAATTTGTTGTGGTATTTGCATCGCGGGATGATTTAATTTGTTTTAATACTTTTGCGTGCATTTCCATCTTAAGTCAGAGGCGTTTCACTCAAGGGACATGCTGCATTTCGTCCGGTCTCCACGCAGAATGGCCCTTGGACTTCGTTCCTCGGTATAAGAGGTCGGAGCCAGGGAGTAGACGGTCTGAGCAATCGGTAATGCGGTAATCTGCCGTCGGTAATGCGGCAATCCGCTGCGGACCGGATGATTTTCGTACCGGGATGAATAAGACGGCAGGAGAACCGCCATGAAATCCCTTGAGCGTCGCCGTTTCATCATTTTGGCGATTCTCTTTTACGCCTTGTTCTCGACGGTCTGGATCGTGTTGTCCGACCGGCTTTTGGGATTCATGCCGTCCGGGCAGATGGTGGCCATGCTGTCCACGGCCAAAGGCATGGTCTTTGTCGTGATCAGCGCCCTGTTTCTGGCCTGGGGCATGCTGCGCATTCCCGACCGCGAGGAAGTGCCCGGCTTTCCCGGTCTGAACCACGATCTGACGGCGGACATGGGCGTGCAGGGCTGGCGGAAAGAGGCCGGCAATTATCTGCTGGCCCTTTTGGTGTCCGGCGTCACCATTGGTTTGCGCCTGCTGCTTCCCATGGACGGCAGCGGCGATGATCCACTGCTGATCATATATCTGTTTCCGGTCATCGTTTCGGCGCTGCTGTTCGGGGCGAATGCCGGTGTTCTCTCGACCTTGACGGTGTCCGCGGCCAGTCTGGCTTTGGAAAATCCGGAACAGACGCTGTCGTCGCCCTTGCGGCTGTTCGACTGGGGGATACTGGTCGGCTGTGGCGTCTTGGTCAGTCTGCTGAGCGGCGGTCTGCACCGTTCCCGCCAGTCGGCGCAAAAGGATAGGCAAATTCTGTCGCTGACGCTGGACAGCCTGTCCGACGCCCTGGTCGCTGCCGACCGGCAGGGGATGGTGAGCTTTTTCAATCCGGCGGCGGAGCGCCTGTTCGGATACGACGCCAAGGACGTGCTGGGAAAGCCTTTGGCGGATGTCGTGCGGTTGGAGGCCACCAGTCTGGGTGCCGTTCTGCGCGATGTGGCGGGCAGGAGCATTCCGGTGAATGCGCACCGCGCCGATATTCGGCTGAACGACGGCGTCGTCTTCGGCGAATTGCTGATGCTGGGGGACGAACGGGACAAGCAGCGTTCCGAAGCGGCGATCCGCGACGAGCGGCAGCGCCTGCGCACGTTGATCGACAGCATGCCTGACATGGTGTGGGTCAAGGATCTGGACGGGCGCTATCAGATTTGCAACCCGATGTTCGAGAGTTTCGCCGGGCGCAAGGAAGCCGATCTGATTGGCAAGACGGACTACGATCTGGTGTCATCCGAATTGGCCGATTTTTTCCGCGCCAACGACCGTCTGGCGTTGAGCAGCCGGGGGTCGCGGATCAATCTTGAATGGCTGACCATGGCTTTCGACGGCCGAAACGTTCTGGTCGAAACCATCAAGACGCCGATGGTCGACCGCGACGGCAATCAGGTGGGCGTGATGGGCGTCGCTCGCGACATCACGGCATCGTGGCTGGCCCAGCAGCGGCTGGCCTTGGCCTTGTCGGCGGCTCACATGGGCGCCTGGGAATGGAATCTGCGCACCGAGCGGGTGATCTGGTCGCCTGAATGCTCTCGCATTACCGGCCTCGACGCCAAGGACATGTCTTTCGATGATCTGAAGCGCATCGTCCATCCCGACGACGAAGCGGATCTGATGGCCGTCGCCCGCAATGCCATCAGCCGCAGCGAACCTTACAGCAAGGACTTCCGCGTCATGCGCCCGGATGGCGAGATGCGTTGGCTGTCCATCCACGCCAGCCCGCAATACGACGATTCCGGCCTGCCGCTGCGGGTAATCGGTACGGTGGCCGACGTTTCGGAACAGAAACAGGCGGCCGAGGAACTAGAACGTTACCGCCATCATCTGGAAGAGGAAATCGACCGCCGCGGCGAACAGCTCCGCGAGGCCGAAGGAAATTTCGGGCTTATTCTGCATTCGTCGGCCGACGGCCTGATGGGAGTGGATACGGAGGGCCGCATCACCTTCGTCAACCCGGCGGGGTGCCGGATCCTGGGATATGAGGCGGATCAGCTGCTGGGCAAGCTTGGCCACGAGTCGTTCCATCACCATCATGCCGACGGAAGCGAATATCCGGCGCGAGACTGCCCGGTGATGCAGGCCATCATCAGCGGCGAGGAAACCCGGGTGCCGCACGATACCTATTGGCGGGCCGATGGCACGGCGGTGCCGATTTCCAGCGCCATTCATCCTTTGGTCAAGGCGGAGCGTCTGGTCGGAGCGGTGATCAGCTTCACCGACATCAGCAGTTCGGTCGCCGCGCAGGAGGCCCGGGAAAAGGCCTTGGCCGAGGCCGAACGGTTGGCCTCGGTGCGCCGCGAGTTCCTGGCCAACATGAGCCATGAGATCCGCACTCCGCTGAACGCCGTTCTCGGTCTGGCGCATATCGGCAACAAGGAATCGTCCGGGCGCAGGACGCAGTTGACGTTCCAGCGCATCATCGAAGCTGGCCACACTCTGTTGGGGGTGGTCAACGACGTGCTGGATTTTTCAAAGATCGAAGCCGGGCAGATGCGCGTCGAGCAGGTGCCCGTGTTGTTGGCCGGGGTGGTGGATCAGGCGTTGCTGTTGGTCAGCGGACGGGCCTTCGACAAAGGATTGCGGCTGCTGGTCGAGGAAGACCCGGAATTGCCCCGTTCCATTCAGGGCGATCCCCTGCGCCTGGCCCAGGTCATGGGCAACCTGCTGTCCAATGCGGTGAAGTTCACGCCGAACGCCGGAACCATCCGCCTGAGCCTGTCTCGGCAGGGCGGTTCGCTGGTCATCGACGTTTCGGACAATGGCATCGGCATGACCGCCGAGCAGCAAAGCCGTCTGTTCCGGCCCTTTGAGCAGGCGGATGGCTCGACCACCCGCCATTACGGCGGCACCGGGCTGGGGCTGTCCATTTCCAGCACTCTGGTGGACCTCATGGGCGGCAGCATCGCCGTCGACAGCCAGCCGGGACGAGGCAGCCGCTTCGTCGTGGTTCTGCCGCTGATCGAGGTGCAGGGACCGGCGCACGAGAGGCCGGCGGGACATATTTCCCTGCTGGGATTGGACGCGGAGGAAACAGGCTGTCTGGCCGGTGAATTGCGGCGCCGGGGCGTCGAGGTGAGCCTTTTGTCCGAACCGTCCCAGGCGCGGGCGGAATCTCTGGTTCTGGTGTCGGCCGACTTGCTGGAGGGCGATCTGCGGGCGTCGCTGCCCCAAGGCTGCCATCTGCTGGCGGCGATCACGCCGGGCCGGGCGCTGGAGTGGGTGGCCGATCTTTACGCCGTGATCGAGCGGCCGCTGCGGGCGCGGCATCTCCTTCAGGCTTTGGCCTCGCCCTGCGCGCCGTTGGGCCCGTCGCTCCATGCGCCGCAGCGGCTGGAGGGATTGACGGTCCTGGTGGCCGAGGACAACGAGGTCAACCGTCTGGTCATGCAGGAATTCCTGGCCGCGGAAGGCGCTCGGGTGGTTTCCGCCGAGAATGGGCAGTCGGCGCTGGATACCCTTGCTTTACAGGGGGCGGAGGGTTTCGACATGCTGCTGACCGATATTCAGATGCCCGATGTCGACGGCTACGAGCTTGCCCGCAGGGTGTCGAGGGACTGTCCGGCCTTGCCGATCATCGGCGTCACGGCGCACGCCATGCCGGAGGAGCGCATCCGCTGCCTGGATGCCGGCATGGTCGCCCATGTCACCAAGCCGGTGGACGCCGCCCAATTGATTGAAACGATTTTGCGCCATGTCCGCCGCTCGGCCGATGGAAGAGTTCCGCCGGCGGATGACCAGCCTCCGCCGGGCATTGATTGGGAAGCCTTGGGGGCGCGTTACCATGGCAAACCGGCTTTCATCGCCAAATTGCTGGATACGGTGGAGAGGGTCCACCGCGAGACCGGTCTGGAGCTGACCCGCGTGGCCGACGAAATGGACCTGGAGCGGATTGCGTTCTTGGCTCACGGCCTCAAGGGATCGGCGGGCAACCTGATGGCCGACGGCCTGCGTCGCCTAGCCATGGAAACCGAGCACGCGGCCCGTGAGGAACGGGCCGGCGAGGCCGTCGCCCTGGCCCGGCGCCTGTCCCAGGCCGTGGCGATGCTGATGGCCGATATCCAGGCGCATATCAGGATGGCCGACGCGGAGTCCTCTCGCGGCGAGGAGGCGTCATGACCGCCGTCAAGCCGCGCATTCTGGTCGCCGACGACCAGCCCGACAATCTGCTGGTGCTCGAAGAGATGCTGGAGGAGCGTTACAACGTGCGCACCGTCAGCGACGGCAGCCAGTTGCTGGACGAGGTTTCTCGCTGGGGCGCTCCGGACCTGATCTTGCTGGACGTGGTGATGCCAGAAATGAACGGCTTCGACGCATGCCGCCATTTGAAGGCCGATCCCCTGACGCGCGATATTCCCGTCATTTTTCTGAGCGGTCTCGACGATCCGGCCGACGAGGAATTCGCTTTGTCGCTGGGGGCCGACGATTTCATTCATAAGCCTTTCATCGCGGCGGTGGTGCTGGCTCGCGTGCGCAATCTTCTGACGCGCAAGGAGGCCGTCGCCCGTGAACGCCAGATTGCCGTGATGGAAAGCCAGCTGGCAGAGCAGCGCAATTCCTCTTTGCTGCAACAACAGATGATTGACCGGTTGTCGGAAATGAATTCCGAACTGGAACGTTTCGCCTATGTCGCCGCCCATGATCTGCGAGAACCTTGCCGCACCGTGGTCAATTACGCTCAGTTGCTGCAAAAGCTTTATCCCGACGCCCTGGATGCGACGGGCAAGGGGTATCTCGACAACGTCATCCGTTCGGGACGGCGCATGTACGACCTGCTAGGCGGTCTTTTGGATTTTTCGCGCAGCACGGCCAATCTGGGGACGCAGGGAGAGGTTTCCTCCGCCGAGGCGTTGGTTCTGGCATTGGAGGGCGTGGCCGATTTGCGCCAGCAGACGGGCGCCGAGATCAAATCCGGCGATATGCCGCTGGTCATCGGCGACCGGATGGCGCTGGTGCAGATTTTCCAGCATCTGCTGTCCAACGCCGTGAAGTTCCATCAGCCCGGCGAACCGCCCCGGGTGGACGTCAGCGCCGTGCGCGACGACGGTTTCTGGCGCTTCTGCGTGGCGGACAACGGCATTGGCTTCGATCCCGATATGCAAGATCCCTTCGCTTTGTTCTGCCGTCTGCACCATGCGGGTGAAGGGGGCGCCGTGGCGGCCCAGAACGTCAGCGTCGGTGTCGGTTTATCAGTCTGCAAGCGATTGGTCCGTGCCATGGGGGGACGCATCTGGGCGGATTCGACGCCGGGGCATGGCAGTTTCTTCTTCTTCACGCTGAAAGCTGCCTGATCGTTTTTGAGATCATGTTTTCGTGGGATTCGGCGGTGACGGGCAAGGTCTTGCCGGCGGCTCGATCCCCTGTCCCGCCAGGCGCCGCAGTTGCAAGACGCGGCCGGGTGTTTTCCGATGGACGTGAAAATGGCCTTGAGCGGACAATTCCGGAGGCTTCACCCCATCACAAAGCGTCCCAGCAGCAGCCACAGGCCGGTCGCTCCCACCATGATGCCGAAGAAACAGCGCAATTGGCGTTCGGGCAGGCGATGGGCCAGGGCGACGCCGGCGGCGACGGTGAAGATGCCGCCGACGGCCAGGGGCAAGCCGAGACGCCAGTCCACATGGTCATTGCGGGCATAGGCCGCCAGCGCGATGACCGAACTGGGGGCAACCACCGCCAGTCCCAGACTTTGGGCAACGCGTTGGCCCAGACCAAAGAAACGGGAGAACATCGGCGTCGCCACCAAGCCGCCGCCGACGCCCAGCAGGCCCATGCTGGCCCCTCCGGCCAGTCCGACGAGGGGCATCAGCCTTCTGTCTCGGTTGGCGGCTGAGGCGGGAACTTCCTGTGCGGGGCTGTTGCGTGTCATCCGCACCGCCAGGACCAGCAGGAACAGGGCGAAAATTCCCCGCAGTAACGCCTGATCAAGCCAATGCGCCACTTCGGCCGTGGCCCATGTGGCGATGGTCCCCGTGGCGGCGACGCCGACCGTTTCCCACAAGGGCACGGGGTTGTGGCGGACATAGCGCCACCAGGCGATCAACAGATTGGGCACCATCATGACCAGGGCGGTTCCTTGGGCCGTGGCCTGATCGACGCCGAACCACAGGGTCAGAACGGGAATGGCGATGATGCCGCCGCCGATGCCGAACAGGCCGCCAGCGAAACCAAGGCCCGCCCCCAGCAGGGCCAATTCGAGAAGACGCAGGAGTTCGAGTGATGACATGGCGCTTGGTCTCGATGAAAAGGGCTGACAGCATATTCTGTCGTTATTATGCATCAATGTCTGTTATTTTAATTATATCGTGTGTTTTAAGTATGAATTGCCGGGTGATCGAATGTCCGATGCTCTTGATCTGGCTTTTTTCGTCCGTCTGAGCCGCCATCCCAGCCTGGCTTCGGCAGCGCAGGAAATGGGGGTGACGCCTCCGGCCGTCAGCCGTCGTCTGGCCGCTCTGGAACAGCGGTTGGGAACGCGGTTGCTGAACCGCACCACCAGACGGCAAAGCCTGACGCCGGAAGGCGAGCGTTATTTGCAAGAGGGGCGGCGGATACTGCAGGACATCGAGCAGCTGGAGCATGAACTCGGCGCGGCGAAGGACGTGCCGCGAGGAACCTTGCGCATCAATTCCGGCTTTGGTTTCGGCAGGCGGCACATTGCGCCGGCGATCGCCGAATTCGTCCGCCATTATCCCGATGTCGAAATCTTGCTGCACTTGACGGATCGGCCGCAGGATCTGGCCGAGGCCGGCATGGATATCGGCATCCGTTTCGGCGTGGACGGGAGCAATCAGATGATCGCCCGCAAGATCGCCGCCAATCGCCGGATTTTGTGTGCCTCTCCCGATTATCTGGCGGCGCGCCGGGCGCCGGACGTCCCTCACGATCTGCGCGGTCATCACTGCATCACCATCCGGGAGAACGATCTGCCCGCGGATAGCTGGCATCTGGTGTCGCCGTCGGGGCAGGTGACTTTGAAAGTCCGCGGCCCCCTGGCGACCAATCACGGCGAGGTGGCCGTGGACTGGGCCCTAAAGGGACACGGCATTCTGCTGCGGTCGCTGTGGGACGTGGCCCCCTACCTGCGCGAGGGCCGATTGCTGCGGGTTCTGCCCGAATGGCACGGCGGCGCCGCCGATATTTACGCGGTCTATCTTCAGCGGGATTTCCTGTCGGCCAAGGTCCGGCTGTTCCTGGATTTTCTGGCCGAACGGTTCGCCGATTACCGGGTGACCAGCAAAGCCTGGTGACGTCAGAACAGCTTGCTGCCGATCTTGGCTTCGACGGCCGGAGCGATGAAGGTGGCTTCGCCGCTGTCGGCCTTGGGATACTGCACGCCCAGCAGCAGGAAGTCCGAGCGGACGTCTCCGATCATGCGCGGCTCGAAGTTCAGCACGCCCATGACCTGCTTGCCGACGATTTCCTCCACCGCGTGGCGGGTGAAGCGGCCGACGCTGGTGCGCTGGCCGAATTTGCCGAAATCGACGGTGATCTTATAGGACGCTTTGGGAGCCGACGGTTCCGGCGTCGCCGAGAGCACCCGGCCCAGGCGGATTTCCAGCTTGTCGAAGGTATCTTCCTTCGAAACGACGTCCTTGATCTCGCTGCTCATGCCCGAACTCCCAGGGGTGTGCCGCCATGCCGGGATCGTTTCTGGCATGGCGGCCACTATGGGATCATTCGAGAACGATCAGCAAGTCCTTGGTGTCGATCTGCTGGCCTGGGGCGACGCAGATTTTCTTGACCGCGCCGGCTCGTTCGGCACGCACGGCGGTTTCCATCTTCATGGCTTCGATGGCCAGCAGCATATCGCCTTTTTCCACTTCCTGCCCTTCGCGCACCGAAACGGTGACCACCAGACCGGGCATGGGCGCGGCCACATGGGCGGCGTTGCCGTCTTCGGCCTTGGGCTGGGCCGGACGGGCGGGGACCACCGAGCGGTCGGCGATCTTCACCGTGCGCGGCTGGCCGTTCAGCTCGAAGAACAGCTTGCGTTCGCCGTTTTCGTCCGGCTCGGACATGGCCAGGAACCGGACGATCAGGCTTTTGCCTTTCTCGATGGCGATGGACACTTCCTGACCGGCGTCCATGCCGTGGAAGAAGATGGGCGTGGGCAGCACCGAGACGTCGCCGAATTTGCGGGTCATGGCGGCGAAGTCGCGGAACACCTTAGGATACATCAGGTACGAGGCGAACTCGTTATCCGAGATGGGGCGCCCGGCCAGCCCTTCCGCTTCGGAACGCTGCGACGCCAGATTGGCGTGGGGCATCACCGAGCCGGGGCGGGCGGTAAAGGGCTTTTCGCCCTTCAGCACCTTGCGGCTCAGGGCTTCCGGCCAGCCGCCGGGAGGCTGCCCCAGCTCGCCGCGGAACAACTGCACCACCGACTCGGGAAAGGCGATTTCCTTGTCGGGGTTGGCGACGTCGTCCGGCGTCAGACCGGTGGTGACCATCATCAGGGCCATGTCGCCGACCACCTTGCTGGTGGGCGTAACCTTGACGATGTCGCCGAACAGGCGGTTGACGTCGGCATAGGCGTGGGCCACCTGATCCCATTTCTCGTCGATGCCCAGGCTTTTGGCCTGCTGGCGCAGGTTGGTGTATTGGCCGCCGGGCATTTCGTGCAGATAGACCTGGGCGGTGCCCGATTTGACGTCGGCCTCGAAAGCGGCGTAATGCTTGCGGGCCTGCTCCCAATAGACCGAGATGCGGTCCAGATTGTCCTGATCCAGGCCGGGGTCGCGCTCGTGTCCCTTCAGCGCCGCGTTGATGGACCCCAGTGGCGGTTGGCTGGTGGTGCCGGAAAAAGCGTCCATGGCGGCGTCCACGGTATCGACGCCGGCGTCGACGGCGGCCAGCACCGAAGCCGCCGACAGGCCGGACGTGTCGTGGGTGTGGAAGGCGATGGGCAGGCCCACCTCCTCTTTCAGGGCCTTGAACAGGGCGGTGGCGGCGCGGGGCCGCATCAGTCCGGCCATGTCCTTGACCGCCAGCATGTGGGCGCCGGCCTTTTCCAGATCCTTGGCCAGCTTGACGTAGTATTTCAGGTCGTACTTGGCGCGGGCCGGATCGCCGATATCGCCTGTGTAGCAAAGGGCGGCCTGGCAGACGGCGCCGCTTTCGCGCACTGAATCGATGGCCAGACGCATGTTGTCGACCCAGTTCAGGCAGTCGAACACGCGGAAGATGTCGATGCCGCCTTTGGCGGCGCGCTCGATGAAATATTTCACCACGTTGTCGGGATAGTTGGCATAGCCGACGCCGTTGGCCGAGCGCAGCAGCATCTGGGTCAGCAGATTGGGCATGGCTTCCCGCAACTGGCTCAGGCGCTCCCACGGGTCTTCCACCAGAAAGCGCATGGCGACATCGAAGGTGGCTCCGCCCCAGCATTCCATGCTGAACAATTGCGGCAGTAGCTTGGCATAGGCCGGCGCCACCGCCACCAGATCGTGGCTGCGCATGCGGGTGGCCAGCAGCGACTGATGGGCGTCGCGCATGGTGGTGTCGGTCAGCAGCACCTGCTTTTGTTCCAACACCCATGTGGCCAGGCCTTCGGGGCCGCGCCGGTCGAGGATCTGTTTCGCCCCCGAGGGAACCTCGCCGGCCGGCAGCACCGGGGGCTTGGCCACATGGGTCATGTCAGGGCGGATGGTGGACCCCTTCACCTCGGGGCTGCCGTTGACCATCACCTCGCCGATGAAATTCAGCAGGCGGGTGGCGCGGTCGCGGCGCTTGCCCTGGGCGAACAGTTCAGGCGTTTCATCGATGAAGCGGGTGGTGTACTGGCAGCCGACGAACTTCGGGTGGGTGATCACCGTTTCCAGGAAGGTCAGGTTGGTGTTGACGCCGCGGATGCGGAATTCGCGCAAGGCGCGGTCCATGCGGGCGATGGCTTCGTCGGGCGAGGGGGCCCAGGCGGTGACCTTTTCTAACAGGGAATCGTAATGGCGGGTGATCAGTGCGCCGGAAAAGGCGGTGCCGCCGTCCAGGCGGATGCCGAAGCCGTTGGCGCCGCGATAGGCGGAAATGCGGCCGTAATCGGGGATGAAGTTGTTGTTGGGATCTTCGGTGGTGACGCGGCACTGGATGGCGTGACCGTTCAGGCGCAGGGTCTTTTGCGCCGGAATGCAGCAGCCGTCTTTGCCGATCTCGGCCCCTCCGGCAATCAGGATCTGGGATTTGACGATGTCGATGCCGGTGACGACCTCGGTCACCGTGTGCTCGACCTGAACGCGGGGATTGACCTCGATGAAGTAGAAGGAGCCGGTTTCGGTGTCCATTAGGAATTCGACGGTTCCGGCATTGGCATAACCGACGGCGTTGCCCAGCTTCAGGGCGGCGTTGCAGAAGCCGTCGCGCTGGTCCTGGTTCAGATAGGGAGCGGGAGCGCGTTCGACCACCTTTTGATTGCGCCGCTGCACCGAGCAGTCGCGCTCGAACAGATGCACCAGATTGCCGTGGCTGTCGCCGACGATCTGCACTTCCACATGGCGGGCGCGGCGCACCAGCTTTTCCAGATAGACTTCGTCGTTGCCGAACGCCGACTTGGCCTCGCGCCGGGCGGTGGTCACCAGATCGGGCAGATTTTCCGGCCCCTCGATGACGCGCATGCCGCGTCCGCCGCCGCCCCAGCTGGCCTTCAGCATCAGGGGGTAGCCGATTTCGGCGGCCATCTTCAGGCACTCGTCCATATCGGCGGGCAAGGGGCCGGTGGCGGGCATCACCGGCACGCCGGCCGCCACGGCGGCCTTGCGGGCCGCCACCTTGTTGCCCAGCAGACGCATAACCTCCGACGTCGGGCCGACGAAGGTCAGTCCGGCTTCGCGGCAGGCGTCGGCAAAATCGGGATTCTCGGACAGAAAGCCGTAGCCCGGATGCACACCGTCGGCGCCGCTGTCCTTGGCCACGCGGATGATCTCGTCGATGGCCAGATAGGCTTCGATCGGGCCTTTGCCTTCGCCGATCAGATAGCTTTCATCGGCCTTGAAGCGATGCAGGGCAAAACGGTCCTCGGTGGAATAGATGGCCACGGTGCCGATGCCCAGCTCGGTGGCGGCGCGGCAGATGCGGATGGCGATTTCGCCACGGTTGGCAACCAGAAGCTTGGTGATCGGCTTGCTGTGCATCGGCATGAGTGAAACCTTCTTTACCGGATGATTTCTGAATGGATAAATAATTTATCCAATGCTGTAAATGGGTATAATCTCGTTTGTCCAAGCTCTGTTCGTCTGGACAGGAAAGGCGTTTGATCATAAACAGAGCGATTGAACAGGAACGGGCAGGGATATGAGCAACCAGATCAGGCCGGCCAAGCTGGCCGATACCATCGCCGAACGGCTGGAACTGCTGATTCTCGAAGGCGCGCTTCGTCCCGATGAGCGGCTTCTGCCCGAGCGGGAGCTGGCTCTGCGTTTCGATGTGTCCCGCCCCAGCCTGCGCGAGGCTTTGGAAAAGCTTGAGGAAAAGGGGTTGCTCTATGCCGGCAGGGGCGGAGCCAGCCATGTCGCGCCGCTGCTGGGCGAAGGCTTCATCGGTCCCTTGACCGAAGTTTTCCGCGACGCTCCGGAAAGCACCTTTGACTATCTGGAATTCCGTTCGATCATCGAAGGATCGGCGGTTTATCTGGCCGCCCTGCGCGCCACCGATATCGACCGCGGTCTGATCCGCACGGCTTTCGAGCGTATCGAGGCCGCCCATGGCGAGGACGACCCCACCAACGAGGCCGACGCCGACGCCGAATTTCATCTGTCCCTTTACGAGGCTTCGCACAACCTGCTGCTCCTGCATATCATGCGGGCTTTGTCACAGATGTTGCGTCACGACGTCTTCTACAACCGTGCCAAGCTTTTTCAGCGCAAGGGTGTGCGCGATTTGCTGCTGGAGCAGCATCGGGCGATCTATCTGGCGGTGATGGCGGGCGATCCGGACGCGGCGCGCAAGGCGGCGCAGCAGCATATTTCCTTCACTCGCGAAGCCCTGCACGAAATCACGCAGTCCGACGCCCGGCTGGAAAGCCAGTTGCGCCAGTTCGCCCGGCAGGAATTCAAATAGTCCAGCCGGGCTGTCTGATCTTTTCCAGAACCATCTCGATTTCGTAGCAGCCCACCGCATGGCGTTCGGGGCCGATGGCATAGTCGTAAGCGAAGTCGTTGTCGGCCAGATGGCGCAGCCGGTAGCTGTTGGCCGGCAAGGCGTTCTCCACGGCCGCCAGCAGCGTGGCCGGGGTAAAGAAATTCACGTGCCCGTCGTTCCATGGCGAGGGCGGCGCCGGACGCTTTTCGTAAAGATGCTGGTGCGGCACGATCACCACCAGATAGCCGCCAGTCTTCAGAACCCGCATCCATTCGCGGACGGCGGCCTTGGGATCGGGAATATGTTCCAGGCAATGGCAGGAGAACACGCCGTCCTGGCTGGCGTCGGCGAAGGGCAGGGTCAGGCCGTCGTAGCCGGGCGTGTCGAAATCCACGCCCATGGCGTGGGGCAGCACCGGCTTGGCGTTGTAGAAATTGCCTTTGTAGCCGATGTCGAGAATGTTCTCGCCGCCCAGCCAGCGTCGGAAAAAGCCGTCCTGCATCTTGCGTTCGTAGCTTTTCGCCAGTTCCGGCCCCACCGGCGGCAAGCCTTGGGCTTTCAGCAGCTCCAGGCGCAGCAGCATCTGATAAAAGCCGTTGAGCGGATGGTCGGGCTGACGGCGCAGCAATTCCATCATCGCCGCCATGGCCCGGGGGATGTCTTGGGCGGGGGGCTGCAAAAGCCGTTGGGCTTCGGCGGCAAGGTCTTCGATGGTGACGGGGCGCGGCTTGGGCATATCAAACGGTTGCACCGGCCCGCTTTGCCGTCAAGGGGGTGAAAAAAAGCCCGGACAGGCGTTCATGGCTGTCCGGGCTTCAGTCTTACAATCGCCCTCAGATCCCGGGACGAAGGGCCGGCTGGCCGCAGAAACACCAGCCGGCGGGGAGTCGTGCGCCGCCTTACGGGATCATCCAGGTCAGGACATAGGCCTGAAGGGCGGTGATCACGCCGACGATGGCGACGAAGAACAAGCTGTGCTTGACGGTGAAGCGGAACAGATGCGCTTCCTCGCCCACCAGCCCGGTGGCGGCGCAGGCGACGGCGATCGACTGCGGGCTGATCATCTTGCCGGTGACGCCGCCGGTGGTGTTGGCGGCCACCAGCAGGGTGTCGGGCACGCCGATCTGCTGGGCCGTGGTGGCCTGCAAGCTGCAGAACAAGGCGTTGGACGAGGTGTCGGATCCGGTCAGGAACACGCCCAGCCAGCCCAGCAGCGGCGAGAAGAACGGGAAGGCGGCGCCGGTGCCGGCCAGCAGCAGGGCCAGGGTTGAGGACAGGCCCGAATAGTTGGCGACGAAGGCAAAGGCCAGAACCGTGCCGATGGTGTAGATCGGGCGCTTCAGTTCGAATAGCACTTCCCCGAAGGTCTTGAGGCCTTGCGCCGGGCTCATCTTCAGCAGGGCCATGGAGATCAGGGCGGCCAGCAGGATGGCGGTGCCGGTGGCCGAGATCAGGTTCAGGTCGAACACGGCCGGCAGGGCGGTGGTCTTGGCGACGATGGGGGCGCCCTTCATGACCAGCTTGTCCAGGCTGGTGATGGGGAACGAGAAGGTGGTGTCGAACAGCGCTCCGCCCTTGACGAACAGATCCTTGAAGGGCTTCAGGCTCCAGATGGTGACGATGATGGTCAGGATCAGGAAGGGCGACCAGGCGCGGACCACCTGAAGGATGCTGTAGTCGTGGGAATGACGCTCTTCCTCGGTGACGTCATGGAAGCGGAAGATGCGCTTGGGCTTCCAGACTTTCAGGAACAGGGCCAGGCTGACTAGGCTGAGCAGGGACGAGATGATGTCGGGAAGCTCGGGGCCGACGAAGTTCGAGGTGAAGAACACGCCGATGGCGAAGGAGCCGCCAGCCACCAGAATGGCCGGCCAGCATTCCTTGATGCCGCGCCAGCCGTCCATGATGAACACCACCCAGAACGGCACGAAGCAGGCCAGCAGCGGCAGCTGACGACCGGCCATCTGGCCGATCTTGAAGGCGTCGAGGCCCGTCACCTTGGCGGCGACGATCATCGGAATACCCATGGCGCCGAAGGCGACGGGGGCGGTGTTGACGATCAGGCACAGACCGGCGGCGTAAAGCGGATTGAAGCCCAGGCCCACCAGCAGGGCCGAGGTGATGGCGACGGGGGCGCCGAAACCGGCGGCGCCTTCCAGGAACGCTCCGAACGAAAAACCGACCATCAGCATCTGCAGGCGCTGGTCTTCGGTGATGGCGATGACCGACGCGCGGATGATGTCGAACTGCCCCGTCTTGACCGTAACCTTGTAAAGGAACACGGCGGCGATGATGATCCAGGCGATGGGCCACAGGCCGTACATGAAGCCGTATCCGGCGGCGCCCAGCGCCATGCCGACCGGCATCTTGTAGAACAGCACGGCGACGGCCAGCGCGATCAGAACGGTGACGGTGCCGGCGACGTGGCCTTTCAGCTTCAACACCGTCAGGGCGGCGAAGAAGAACAGGATGGGCAGAGCGGCGATCAGGGCGGATACCCACAGATTCCCCGCCGGGTCGTAGATTTGCGTCCAGGGTTGCATGAAACCTCCCGAAGTCTTGGACGGCTGGCCGGGAGGCTCCCGGGCCTGGCCAGAGTGTTAACTTTCGCTGCTGCGGCTTCTGGTAAAATTTTATGACCGCTTTCGCAGTGTGCATAAACAAAAATGCCAAACGATGCAAACTAGAAAATTCAGGTGACCTATTATCAGCCTGTGGCAAAGATCGATCGAGGCGGCTACAGTCGGCTTATGAGCGAAGAAACATCGACCACATTGGGGGGCATGGAACTGTTGGCGCGTCTGCTCAACAGCCATCCCGAGACCGCTTTCGACTATCTGGAATTCCGCAGTCTGTTGGGCGGAGAAGCGGCGGCTTATGCCGCGCAGCGTGCCTCGGAAGGCGAAGTCCAGAAGATCCGGGCCTGCCTCGACGAGTTGGAGCGATCCCATAAGCTGGATGATCCCACCGAGGAAGTGCAGGCGGATTCCCAGTTCCATCTGGCCATCTACGAGGCGGCGCACAACGAGGTCATCACCCACATCATGCGGGTGGTGTTCGAAATGCTGCGCTACGACGTCTTCTACGACCGCTCGGTGCTGTATCAGCGCCGGGGCGTGCGCGACAGTTTCTTCCGCCAGCATCAGGCACTTTATGCCGCCATCGCCGCCCGCGATCCCGACGCGGCGCGCAAGGCCGCCACCTCGCATCTGGCGTCGGCGGCCGAAGCCTTGCGGGAATATCATCTGGCCGACCGCCGCCGCGAAGTGTCGTCGCGCCGAGCCGAGGGGGCGGGGCTGACCCTGGCCAAGGGCCGGGTCGGAGAGAGGTGATTTTCCAGGCGTTGGAGTCTGGATAGTTTTTTTTACCGCTTGTAATCGCCGGTCAAATTTGGCAACCATACCCCGCGGCCCGGAAGAAGGCCGCGACAGAGGAAGCGCCATGACCGCACAGAGCAAGCCCAGCCGAGTCTATTACTTCGGCACCTGCGTCATCGACCTGTTCTATCCGGGGGCCGGTCTGGCCGGGATGGAGTTGCTGCGCCGCCAGGGGTTGAGCGTCGTGTTCCCGCCGGAACAGAGCTGCTGCGGCCAGCCGGCCCGCAATTCCGGCTATTTCGACGAGGCCCGCGCCGTGGCCTTGCGCCAGATGGACAGCTTTCCCGGCGACGATCCCATCGTGGTGCCGTCGGGGTCCTGTGCCGGCATGATGAAGACCCATTATCCGCAGCTGTTCGAAGGCCGTCCCGAACACGCCCGTGCCGTCGCTTTTTCGCGGCGTGTGCATGAATTGACCTCTTTCCTGGTCAACGTTTTGAACATCAGGCTGGAGGACAAGGGCGAGCCGGTGACCGTCACCTGGCACGGCTCCTGTCATTCCATGCGCGAGATGGGGGTGGTGGACGAGCCCAAGGCGCTGCTGCGTCAGCTGTCCAACGTTACCCTGGTGGAAAACCCGCGGGAAAAGGAATGCTGCGGCTTCGGCGGCACCTTCGCCGTGCGCCAGCCCGAAATTTCCGCCGCCATGGTCAAGGACAAGGTCGAGGCGCTGGAAAGCACCGAGGCCGCCGAAGTGGTGTCCGGCGATTGCGGTTGCCTGATGAACATCACCGGGGCCATGAAGAAAACCGGCTCGGCCATGACCGGCCGTCATATCGCCGAATTCCTGTTGGAGCGGACCCATGGTTGAGGCGGCGTCCAAGAGCGATTTCACCCTGCGCGCCCCCAAGGCGCTCAACGATCCGGTTCTGCGGGCCAATTTCCGCCGGGCCATGGACGGCCTGATGGTCAAGCGCGCCGCCCAGTTCGAGGACAAGGCCGCCTGGACCGCCCTGCGCGAACGGGGCGCCGCCGTCAAGGAACGGGTCACCGCTCAGTTGCCCGAGTTGCTGGAAAAGCTTGAGGCCAAATGCATCGCCAACGGCATTCAGGTTCATTGGGCGGAAAGCGTGGCCGAAGCCAACGGCGTCGTGCTGGACATTCTGCAAAAGCACGGCGCCAAGTCGGTCATCAAGGGCAAGTCCATGGTGTCCGAGGAGATGGAGCTGAACCATCACTTGGAAGCCCACGGCATCCGCGCCGTGGAATCCGACCTGGGCGAATATATCATCCAGTTAGCGGGCGAGGCTCCCAGCCATATCGTCATGCCTTGCATCCACAAGAACAAAGGCGAGATCGCCAAGCTGTTCGAGGACAACATCGACGGCCTGGGCTATACCGAGGATGTCGACGCCCTGACGGCGGCGGCCCGCAAGGAATTGCGCGGCGCATTCGCCTCGGCCGACGCCGGCATCTCGGGCGTCAATTTCGCCGTGGCCGAAACCGGCACCCTGGTGCTGGTGGAGAACGAAGGCAACGGCCGTCTGTCCACCACCCTGCCGCCTCTGCATATCGCCCTGATGGGCATCGAAAAGCTGGTGGAAAAGCTGGAGGACATCCCGCCGCTGTTGTCGCTGCTGCCGCGCTCGGCCACCGGCCAGCACATCACCACCTATGTCAACATGATCAGCCATCCCCGCCGCGACGGCGAACTGGACGGCCCTCACGAGGTGCATCTGGTGCTGCTGGATTCCGGGCGTTCGCGCGTCTACGACGATCCGGAACTGCGCGACACCCTGCGCTGCATCCGCTGCGGCGCCTGCATGAACCATTGCCCGGTCTATTCCCGCGTGGGCGGTCATACCTACAAGTTCGTCTATCCCGGCCCCATCGGCAAAATCCTGACGCCGCAGTTGGAGGGCCTGGACTGCGCCGGCGATCAGCCGCATGCCTCGACCCTGTGCAACGCCTGCGTCGAAGTCTGTCCAGTGAAGATTCCCATCGCCGATATTCTGGTGCGTCTGCGCGCCGAATCGGTGCATCCCTCGGACAGTCCGGCGGTCAAAGGCGGCGGTTCGCGCCGCGGCCTGAAAGAAACCTTGGCCTGGAAAGGCTGGGAATGGGTCTATGCCAAACCCTGGCTGTACCGGCTGTTCACGTTCTCGGCCTCGCGCTTGGGCAATCTTGTGCCGTCGTCGGTCGGCCCGCTGAAGGCCTGGACGTCGGTTCGCGCCAAGCCCGAATTCGCTCCCAAGACCCTGCATGAACTGGCCCGAGAGAGAGGATACTGCGATGAGTGACGCCCGCGCCAATATTCTGGCCCGCCTGAAGGCTGCTCCGCGTACCCCGGTTCCTCCCAGGCCCGACTGGACGCCGCCCGCCTTCGGCGACGGCAAGCTGACCCAGTTCCGCAAGATGATCGAATCGGTTCACGGCGAGGTGCACGACACCACCGCTGCCGAATGGCCCGAGCGTTTGCGCACCATTCTGGCCAACAAGGGGGTCGAGGCGGTTCTGTACGGGGCGGCCACCTCTCATGGTGCCGCCCTGGCCGCCGACTGGAGCGGCAAGGAGGCGCCCTCTCTGGTGCCCTACAGTCGGCGCATCGAAGAGATGAAGGACGTGTTGGTGCATCAGGTGCAGGCCGGCGTCACCTCCTGCCGCGCCGCCATCGCCGAAACGGGGTCGCTGGTGTTGTGGCCGACGGCGGCCGAGCCCCGGCTGATGAGCCTACTGCCGCCCATCCATGTCGCCCTGCTGTCCGCCAGCACCCTTGCCGACAGTCTGGCGCAACTGATTGCCGCCGAAGGCTGGATCGATGAAATGCCGACCAACGCCCTGCTGATCTCGGGGCCGTCCAAGACCGCCGACATCGAACAGACGCTGGCCTACGGGGTTCACGGCCCCAAGGAACTGATTGTTCTGGTTCTGGCCGACGTATAAGGAAGCTTTGTCATGTTCACCTGCGATTACGCCGCGCTGAAGGATGCGCTGGCCGGTTTCCTGCCGTCCCCGCGCCTGATCGACGACCCTTTGCGTCTGCTGGCCTATGGCACCGACGCTAGTTTCTATCGCTTGATTCCGAAGCTGGTGGTCAAGGCCGAGTCGGAAACCGAGGTCATGGCCGTGCTGGCCGCCTGCCGCGCCGCCGGTGCACCCATCACCTTCCGCGCCGCCGGCACCAGTCTGTCGGGCCAGAGCATCAGTGATTCGGTGCTGCTGATTCTGGGCGATTCGTGGACCGGCATCAAGATCGAGGACAACGGCAAGCGAGTGCGTTTGCAGCCCGGCGTGGTGGGCGCCGAAGCCAACCGCAAGCTGGCTGCCTTCGCCCGCAAGATCGGCCCGGACCCGGCTTCCATCGATTCCGCCAAGATCGGCGGCATCGCCGCCAACAATTCGTCGGGCATGTGCTGCGGCACCGCCGAGAACAGCTATCAGACCCTGTTGTCCATGCGCCTGATTCTGGCCGACGGCACCTTGGTCGATACCGGCGACGAGAATTCCGCGGCCGCTTTCCGGGGCAGCCATGCCGGTCTGCTGGCTGAGGTGAAGGCTTTGTCCGACAAGCTGCGGGCCAACGAGCCCTTGGCCCAGCGGGTACGCCGCAAGTTCGCGATCAAGAACACCACCGGCTACGGCCTGAACGCCCTGCTGGATTTCGACGATCCTTTACAGATGCTTCAGCACCTGATGATCGGTTCCGAAGGCACGCTGGGTTTCATCGCCGAGGTCACCTATCGCACGGTGGATGAACATCCCCACAAGGCCAGCGCCCTGGTCTTTCATCCCGACATCGAGGAAGCCTGCCGAGCCGTTCAGGCTCTGAGCAAGGCGCCTGTCTCGGCGGTCGAACTGATGGACCGCGCCTCGATCCGTTCGGTCGAAGGCAAACCGGGCATGCCTGACGGTTTGAGCGAGCTTGGCCCCGACGTGGTGGCGCTGCTGATCGAATGCCGCGCCCCGGACGCCGTCGGTCTTTTGGCCGCTATCAAGGAAACCAGCGACGTGCTGGAGGACTTCGCCCTGGTGCGGCCGTTCTCCTTCACCGCCGATCCGGCGGAATTCGGCAAACTGTGGAAAATCCGCAAGGGGCTGCTGCCCGCCGTCGGCGCTGTGCGCCAGATCGGCACGGCGGTGATTACCGAAGACGTCGCCGTATCCATCGACCATCTGGCCCAGGCTTCTTTGGACATGCGCGGCATTTTCGCCAAGCACGGCTATGACGACGCCATCTTGTTCGGACATGCCTTGGCCGGTAACCTGCACTTCGTTTTTACCCAGGATTTCGGCCATGATTCGGAAGTGCTGCGCTATGCCGCCTTTATGGACGAACTGTGCGAGATGCTGGTTGCGAAGTATGACGGTTCGCTGAAGGCCGAGCACGGCACGGGGCGCAACATGGCCCCCTTCGTGCCACTGGAATGGGGCGCCGAGGCCACCGGGCTGATGCGTTCCATCAAGGCGCTGCTGGACCCGCAGGGGTTGCTCAATCCCGGCGTCATCCTCAACGACGATCCCAAGGCCCATCTGGCCGACTTGAAGCCGATGCCGCCCGCCGACCCCCTAGTGGACAGCTGCATCGAATGCGGTTTTTGCGAACGCATGTGCCCGTCCCACGGCATGACCTTGTCGCCGCGCCAGCGCATTGCCGGCTGGCGCGAGATTTCCCGGGCGAAGGACGCCGGGGAGGGAGCACGGGCCAAGGCTTTGTCCGGGCTTTACAATTATATGGGCCTGGACACCTGCGCCACCTGCGGCCTGTGCGCCACCGCTTGCCCGGTGGGCATCGAAACCGGCACCCTGATCAAGTCCTTGCGTGGCCGTCAGGGTTCGGCCCTGTCGCGCACGGTGGGCAAGTTTGCCGCCGAGCATTTCGGCCTGATGGTGGGGGCGGCCCGCGTGGGGCTGGCCGTCGGGGGTCTGGTCAAGCCCAGCCTGCCGCGCGCCGCCAGTCCCGAGTTGTCGCCGCTATCGGGCGTCGGCGAGGCGGTGATCTACATCCCCAGTTGCGCTTCGCGCTCCATGGGCCCCAGCCGCAACGACGATCTGACTGAAAACCTGCCGGACGTGGTGACGCGCCTGCTGGTCAAGGCCGGTTTCCAGGTGGTCATTCCCAGCAGCGTCGACAGCCTGTGCTGCGGTCAGCCCTTCGACAGCAAGGGGCAGTTCGACACCGCCGACGCCAAGTCGTCGGAATTGTTCCGCGCCGTCGCCGCCGCCGACGCCGGGCGCGGCCTGCCGGTGATCATGGATACCGCGGCCTGCACCAACCGCCTGAAGACGGTCAAGGAAAGCGGCCTGGAGCTGTTCGACTTGGTGGAATTCTTGCACGACAAGGTTCTGCCGCGTCTGTCCGTGACGCCGCAGCCGGGCCGGGTGATGCTGCACATTCCCTGCTCGATCCGCAAGCAGGGGCTTGAGGACAAGCTGCTGGGTCTGGCCAAGGCCCTGGCCGGCGAAGTGGTGATCCCGGACGGCGTGATGTGCTGCGGCTTCGGCGGCGATCGCGGCTTCGTGGTGCCGGAACTCAACGATTACGGCCTGCGTAAGCTGGAACTGGGCGAGGGATGCTGTGAAGGCTTTTCGGCCAACCGCACCTGTGAAATCGGCCTGTCGTCCCATTCCGGCGTGCCTTACCGCTCCATTGCCTATCTGCTGGACCGGGTCAGCCGGTGATGCAGCCGTTCCTTACGGCCAGCCGTCTTCGGCCGGCCGTAAGGAAAACGCCCTAGCAGCCGTGGACGAGCCCGTCTTTTTGCAGGAAATCGACAATGTCCTTGCCCAGGGCGGCTCCGCGCTCGGTGGGCGAGAGTGTTCTGACGCCGTTGTTTCCGGTTAGATAAAGGTCTGATTTCCAGATGACTTTCTGGCTTTTTCCGTCGAGAAGGGAAGCCGTGTAATATCTTCCGATATCGCCGAGCTGAGCTCCATCCCGGACCCAGGTAGCCTTCCGGGTTTCGGTCAGGAGAAGAAGGCCGTCCTGAGAATACTCCCCAAGTTGCGGGCTTGCGGTATCGGGGACGGTGTTGGCGTCGGTGTACGTTAGGAAAGAGTCTTTCCCCGCTGCCAGAATGCCGCACCTTTTGAAATTCGCTTCAAGACTTTGTTTCAGCGAAGGCAGGTCAGGGGCGATGCGTTCTTTCGAAACCTGATAGACGATCAGAATATTTTTGATATCGCCTATGTTTTCCTGGGATTTGTACTTTTCCGTCTGCCATGTCGTTTGAGAACAGCCGCAAATCATCGCCGCGGCGAGAAGGCTCATGATCTTTCCGACAAATCGCATATTCATCCCCAGTCCCCTTGTGTGGCGTCCTGATTCTCGACGGAAGGCGTGACCATAGGGTGCGCATTTCCCCTTTGCGTGTTTTCGGGGGGCTTGTGCGATTTCTCAGAACGGAATGTTCTTTTTCACCATGTGATCCACCAGCCGGCCTTGCATCAAGCGCAGGCCCAGGGATTTGGCGAAGCGGATCGCATCGGCGGAATCGCAGCGGGCCAGGATGAACAAGGGCTTTTGTTGGCCTTTGACCTTGGCCGTGATGCGGGCCAGTTGTTTTTCCGTCAGGGCGTCGCAGTCGTTTTGTGACCAGAATATCTTGGCGAAGTCGAAATCCAGCCCCTCGAAGTCTAGTCCCAGGATGTTGGGCAGGGACAGGCCGTCCAGCAGCAGGCGGTAGCCCCGGCCGCGCAGGAACGGAGCTACTTCGGCGAACAGAACAGAATGCTCGAAATAATCGGTCTTGTTGATTTCCAGCACCACGCCCTGGCGATGCTCGGTCGGCAATTCGGCATCGAATTTCAAGAAGCTGTCCGAGGCCAGCGACGTCAGGTTGACGTTCAGGCTCATGCGCTTGCGGCCGCCGCGTTCGACCGGATCGCCCAGCAGGCGCAGCACCACCTGATCCATGTCCTCGGTCAGATCGTTGAACAGCCACTTGCTCGACGTCAGCGACAGGCCGGGGCAAAACATGTCCTCCAGCACCTGGACCGAAATGTACATCTCGTTGAACAGAGGGATGATCTTGCCGTTTTCGCCGATGTGATAGGCCGGCTGGTTGAACAGCATCGGCGTGATGTCGATTTTCTGCAGCTCTTCCTTGATCCGTCCCAGCAGCGGCAGATCGACCACGCCTTTCGGCTCGGCGCCGGCGTCGGCGCTGGCGGAATGGGCGGCTTGGGCGGCGCCGGCGGCGTCTTCGGCCCAGGCCAGGAACGCGGCGTAATCGTGCGACAGGTCGAACAGGGTGAAAAACTCGGCCTCGCCGCCATGCACGTTGGTGAAAGCGACTCCGGTCTGGCCGACGAATCCTTGCTCCACCTGTTCGCAGGTGGCGGCCAATACTGGCTTGGAAATGTCGGCGGTGATGAAGACGATGTCGAGGTTCTTCATCAAGAACACCTCGCCTTCCTTGTAGCGATTGCGCAGATCGCTGAAGGTCGAGATGGCGCGCGACAAATTGTCGCGCGATTTCTTGGCGGCAGGCAGTTGCGACACATGCAGATGCGCCACCCGGTAGGCCTCGGGATTTTCTCCGAGCTTCTTCAGGTGGACGAGAAATTTGACGTTGGGGTCGGCCATTTGATTCTTTTACTTTTTGAACAGCGGGATATGCGCGCCGCAGCCGCTGAAGGCGAGGGCTCACTTTGGCTCATCCAGAGGGCAAGAGCAATCACTCTATGTCGAAAGACATGGCATAAGGATGCCGATCCTGGGAACTTAGTCTTTTCCTGAAAATCATTTCAGACTATGTTTCACCTGTCAGAATTCCAGGGGTCGGGATGGGTTGAGGTGTTGGTGGACAAGGTTGTCTCCTCCGATGTGAATACGCTTGTGAGTGGGCTGATCGAGCTGCACGAGCGCATGCGTTCGGCTGGCGGTCTGGCCCAGTTGACGCGCATCGCCGTGGCTGTCTACGACGTCAAGACCGACCTTCTGCGCACCTTCATTCATTCCAGCGCCGAAGAAACGCCGCTGAACCATTATGTCGCCCGGCTGCGCGAGGTGCCGTCGCTGGCCGAGATCGCCCGCAACGGTCAGCCCCGCGTGGTCAACGATCTGAGCCTGTACAATCCGGCGGCCGTCCATTCCCGGCGGGTCGTGGAAGGCGGATACCGTTCCAGTTACACCGTTCCGCTGATGGAGGACGGCCGGCTGGCGGGCTTCCTGTTCTTCAACTCCACCGAGGCGGGCTTCTTCACGCCGGTGGTGCTTCATCAGCTATGGCCCTATGCCCAGATCGCGGCTTTCATCGCCACCATGGAATTGGAACGCATCCACGTCATCCAGGCGGCGGTCAATACGGTGCGCCAGATCAGCCATCAGCGCGACGAGGAAACCGGCGCGCATCTGGAGCGCATGTCCCGCTATACCCGCATGATCGCCGAGGTGCTGGCCCCCAGCCACGGGTTGGACGACGAATATCTCGAATACCTGTTCCAGTTTGCGCCGCTGCACGACGTCGGCAAGGTGGCGGTACCGGACAAGATTCTGCTCAAGCCCGGACGGCTGGACGCGAACGAATTCGCCACCATGAAAACCCATGTCGAGAAGGGCGCCCACATCATCGACCTGATGACCGAGGATTTCGGCATCGGACGCATTCCCCATGCCCGCATTCTGCGCAATGTGGTGGCCCACCACCACGAGGCTTGGGACGGGTCCGGCTATCCCGCCGGGCTGAAGGGCGAGGCTATTCCGCTGGAGGCCCGCATCACGTCGGTGGCCGACGTCTTCGACGCCTTGACCAGCACCCGCCCCTATAAGGACGCCTGGAGCAACGAACAGGCGTTGGATTATCTGGTCGAGATGCGCGGCGTGAAATTCTATCCTCCCTGTGTGGACGCCATGACGGACAATCCCGACCGGATTCGCCAGATCCAGGCGCAGTTCGCCGAAACGCCGTTCGATTAATGCTCTAATACCTCTGGCGTAAGTCGGCTTCTCGTTGACTTGTGGCTGTTGAATGCCACCTGTGGCTGTGGCCTAATGCCGTTGCCGGTGCCGCGGGGGCACCTTTCCCGATGGGGGGATTTCATGACGTCATCGCTGTTGCGCGGGGCCGTGCTGGCTGCCGCTGGTTTTGTCTTGTCCGTTCAGGCCGACGCCAAGTCGCCGGATGCGGGCGTTGTCGATATGGGCACCACCGAGCGGGTGACCAATCTGGTGTCCTATCCCAACTGCACCGGCAGCCAATGCCCGGCCGGAGTCGCCGGACAGACCTTGCCGCAGACCGTCGACCATTACCTGCAACAGAGCTTGCAGCGCAGTCTGCTCAAGCGCCCCAAGGTGGCGGTGACGTCTGCCGACGATCATGTCTTGGCCGCCTACAAAGGTGACGGCAAGGCCGAGAACGCCGCCGTGCTGAAGAAGTTCCTCGACAACGGCCAGTTGGCCTATGACGCCACCCAGCAGATCAAGGCCGACGGCAAATGGGAGAACGGCTGGACCTTCTTCCTGCCCTGGGGGCTGGACATCGTGGACAATCCCACCCTGGAGCTTCTGCATTTTCCGCCGGACTACTCGCTGACCGGACAGGATTACCTGAACGCCAAGACCACCGAGCGCTGGGGGGCTTTGCTGGAATATATGTACGTGCCGGCCAGAGAGGTGAATTCCTATCAGGCCATCATCGACATCGCGCCGATCGCCGCCGATTCCAACGCCGGATCGCAGATCACCAATGCCGGCGTCTACGGCTATTACATGCCCTATGTGGACGGCATGCTGAGCTGGTGGGCGGTCGATCACCAAAGCCAGAAGGGCAAGCCGATGGTGGCGTTCGGCGGTCCGGTGCGCGATTGGCTGAAGGCCTATATGAACCTGACCCTGACGGTGGATCAGGTGGGAACCGCCACGCTGAAGAACGGCGTGACGGTGCCGGTGATGGCGGCCAACCATCCCAGCCTGATTTTCTACGCGGCCTACAACAAGGACGGCTCCGAGAACTTCGACGGCGGTATGAAGGTCATGCGCCAGGACATGATCTCGGCCTGTTGGCAGGCTGAGATGGGCAAGCATCCGGCTTCGGACGGCGCCAAGGTCGGGACGGAATGCACGACCCGCTGGAGCAACAATACCTATGACGTCTGCATGGAACTCGAGACCACCATCTATCAGAAAAGCTGGGACCAGGCCCATGCCGTATGCCAGCCGGGCGGCGCCTTGACCAAGCTGCAGGAGCCTTCGGACGAGGAAATCCAGAAGCTGGAAAGGTAGGCGTTTCCGAAGAAACGAAAACCGCTCCGGCCGTGTCTGCCGGAGCGGTTTTTTTCTGCTGCGGTTTTTTTTATCGGTGGTCGAGGGCCGTCAGGCGGCGCGGACGGTGGCCAGGAAATCCCCGACTTCGCGGCGCAGGCGGTCGGAATTGTCGTTCAGCACTTCGGCCGAGGCCAGGACCTGGGCGGCGGCCGATCCGGTCGAGGCGGCGGCTTCGGAAACCCCGGCGATGGTCACCGTCACTTCCTGGGTGCCTTGGGCGGCCTGAAGGACGTTGCGGGCGATTTCGCCGGTGGCGGCGCCTTGTTGCTCGACGGCGGTGGAGATGCTGGCGGAAATCTCGCGGACTTTGTCGATGACCGAGCCGATGTTGCGGATGGCTCCGACGGCGCGGCGGGTTTCATCCTGCACGGCGGTGATCTGCTCGCCGATCTCGCCGGTGGCCTTGGCGGTCTGGCTGGCCAGATGCTTGACCTCGTTGGCGACGACGGCGAAGCCTTTGCCGGCTTCTCCGGCCCGGGCCGCCTCGATGGTGGCGTTCAGAGCCAAAAGGTTGGTCTGGCTGGCGATGTCGTTGATTAGGCTGACCACCTGGCCGATGCGGTCGGCGGCGCTGGCCAGCGATGCCACCATGGCGTCGGTGCGGGCGGTTTCCGCCGAGGCGGTGGCCGAGATATCGGCGGCTTCAGCCACCTGACGGGCGATCTCGGCGATGGAGGCCGACAGTTCCTCGGCGGCGGAGGCGACGGTTTGCACATTGTCCGAAGCCTGGCCCGAGGCGGCGGCGACCGACGTGGCCTGGGCGTTGGCCTGTTGGGCCGAGGCGGACATGGACTGGGCGGTGGCCTGCATCTGTACCGCCGAGGAGGAAACGGCCTGGACCACGCCCATCACGCTGGTTTCGAACTGGTCGGCCATGTCGTGCATGGCGCGTCGGCGTTCTTCGGCGGCGCGGGCTTCCTGTTCGGCGCTTCGGCGGCGCAGTTCTTCCATTTGACGGGCATTGTCGCGGAAGACCAGGACGGCCCGGGCCATTTCTCCGATTTCGTCGCGGTTCCGCAGGTTTGGAACATCCACGGACAGGTTGCCGTGCGCCAGGTCGGTCATGGTTTCGGTCATGGCCTTGACCGGAACGGAGATGCTGCGGGCGATCAGAACCGACAGCGAAAGGCCGATGAGGATGCTGACGGCGCCGATCAGGATCACCGTCAATTCGCTGTTGTCGATTTCCTGATCGGTGCCGGCCTGGGTTTCGGCGGCGCGCTTTTCATAGACGCCGGTCAGGTCGTCGCCCAGATCCTGAATTCTGGTGGCGATCGACAGGGTTTTGGCCAGAGCCGTTTTGGCCTCCGGCGTTTTCAGGGCTTGGTTGTCGTCGCGGAACTGGCGCAAGGCCTGGGCGGCAGCGCGGTATTCCTCGATGGAGCGGCCCAGATCTTCGATCTTTTCGCGGTTTACGGCCTTCTGGGTATTGGCCAGCAGGTCGTCCTTGCGCTGGAGGGCGACCGAGAACGCTTCATCGGCCTGCTTCCAGTGGTCTTCATCGCCGGTCGCCAAGGCGGCCCAGACATGCATGCGCCCTTGAAGAACGCGTTTTTCCAGGCGCTGGTCGTCGGCGACATTGCCGGACAGGCGTTTCAGATCGGCGAACGCCTGGGACACCTTGTCGTCGGAATAGAAGGACGAGGTTCCCAGCAGCCCGATCAGCACCACCAGGATGCCGAAGCCGAGAAACAGCCGCGAGGCGATGCGAAGTTTGTTGAGCATGGTGCCATTCCTATAACTCTGATCTTATGAGAATCAGCATAGGGCGGCAGGGTTTCGCGATAATGCTCGTTCGGTATCACTTTGTAACGCAAGGAAACTCTTGGTTATTGGATAAAATTTTATCCTTCAGGCTGTGCAATTCAGCCGACCAGTCGCCGGGGCGGCTTTGCCGGAAGATATGCAATCCTGGATACCAGGGACTGGCGTCGCCCCGTTCCCCCCAGCGCCAGCAGCCGTCGAAGCGCGACAGCATCCAGACCGGTCGGCCCAGGGCGCCGGCCAGATGCACCATCGAGGTGTCGACAGTGATGATCAGGTCCAGCGCCGACATGACGGCGGCGGTGTCGGCGAAATCGTTCACCTCGGCCATAGCGTCGAACAGGGGAAAGGGCGCTTGCGCCGCCTGAGCGGCGGGCTGTCCCTTTTGCAGGCTGACCACCGAGATACCGGGAATATCGCCGAGAAAAGCGAACTGATCCAGGCGCAGGCTGCGGCGCTTATCGATGCGGTGGGCGCCGGGGTCGTGGGGGCGGGGATCGCCGGCCCAGACCAATCCGATCCTGCGCCCGGGCAGGTGCGATAGGCGCTGCCGCCACTGGGCTGTTTGGGTCGGGTCGGCGGCAAGATAGGGATGGCGTGCGGGAATGGTTCCGCCGAAGACGAAGGGGGCGGACATCATGGGCAGGCGAAGATCGCTGTGGGGTTCATCGTCGTCTTCAGCCACCACCGTGTAATCGGTGGACAGGCTGGCCATCAGGCGCAGCAGAGGACGGTAGACCTTCAGGATCACCTTGGCCCCGCGTTCGGCCAGCAGATCGGCATAGCGGCAGAATTGCAACACGTCGCCGAATCCCTGTTCGGCGAACAGCAGCACCGTTTTGCCGTCCAGCCGTTCGTCGGTGGCCAGGGGGCGCTGGAACAGCAGGGACGGCGTCAGCCAGCCGCGCCGATACCAGCGCCATTCCCACTCGGCCCAGCCTTCGCGCTGATGTCCCTGAGTCAGCAGAGCCATGCCCAGCGAGACATGGGCCTCGAAGAAATCGGGGCGCAAATCCACGGCCCGGCGGTAACGGGCGATGCCGTCGTCTATCCGGCGGCGGGTCATCTCGATGTTGCCGATGTTTCCATGAAATTCAGCAACTTGCGGGTCTATGCTGATAGCCTTGGCAAAAGCTTCTTCAGCGGCGTCGATCTCGCCGAGAGCCTCAAGGGATTTCCCTAAGTTGTTATATGGAAAGGCAAAGTTTCCATCGATGGCAATGGCCGTGCGGCAATGCTCGACAGCCTCGGCGGACCGTTCGTCCATCTCCAGGGCGGCGGCCAGATCGCTGTGCACGGCGGCCCAATCCGGCTTCAGCGCCAGGGCTTGGCGATAAGCGGCGATGGCGTCTTCCACCTTGCCCAACTCCTGTAGGCTGCGGCCCAATTCGCCCCAGGTCTCGGCGTGATTGGGGCGGAGGCTGGACGAGCGGGCGAAGCTTTCGACGGCGCTTTCCAAATAGCCCTGGCGGCGCAAGGCGATGCCCAGGTTGCGGTGGGCCTCGGCGGCGTCCGGTTTCAGAGCGACGGCCTTGCGGAAGCATTCGGCAGCCTCGGCTTCGCGTTCCAGGGATTGCAGGGCGACGCCCAGATTGTTGAGAGCATCGGCGTTCTGCGGCTTGATCCGTAAGGATTTTTTGAAAGCCTCGACAGCATCTGCGGAACGTCCCGTCCGTTGCAGCAAGGCTCCCAGATTGAAGGGGATGGCGGCTTGTTTGGGGGCCCGCTCCATCAGGGCGCGGTAAAGCTGTTCGGCGGCGTCGAACTGCCCGGCGCCGTGCAGGGAGACGGCTTGGGCGAACAGGGCTTCGATGCTGGCATTGGCGGGCAGGCGGATCATTTTTCCTCGGCGAATGCGCGCAGGCTGGCCTCCAAACGGGCCAGGGCGGTGCTCCAGTCGTTGGGAGCGGTCTGCAAAAACAGCCGGGCCGATGGATACCAGTCGGTTTCCTCGCGGTCCAGCAGCCAGCGCCAGCAGCCGTCGTAACGCGACAGAATCCACACCGGAACCCCTATGGCGCCGGTCAGGTGCACCATCGAGGTATCGACGCTGACCACCAGATCGAGGGCGCTGACCAGGGCGGCGGTGCCGGCGAAATCGCTGATCTCGTCCATGGCGTCGAACAGCGTCAGGCCGGAACCGGCAATCTGTTTGGCCGGTCCGCCCTTTTGCAGGTTGATCAATGATATTCCGGGAATATCTTTCATAAATTCAAATGTTTGCAGGCTAACGCTGCGCTGCTTGTCGAGCATGTGCGCGGCCAGGTCGTGGGGCCTGGGATCGCCCGACCAGACCAGCCCGACCTTGCGGCCCGGCAGATGCGACAGGCGTTCGCGCCATTGTTCGATCTCGTCCGGGGCGGCTCTCAGATAGGGCACCGGCGCCGGGATGGTGTCGGGCATGGTGGCGAAGGCGCGGGGGGCGCTCATCATCGCCAAATGGTAATCGAAGCGGCTTGGCGGATCGTCGAAGGGCCGTACCTCGGTCACGCCCAGCGCCGATTGGAACAGCCGCACCAGCCCTTTATGGGCCAAGACGACGACTTCGGCGCCGCGCTCGGCCAGCATCGGGGCATAGCGGACGAATTGCAGCACGTCGCCATAGCCCTGTTCGCCGTAAAGCAGAATGGTCTTGCCGTCCAACGGTTCGCCGTTCCATTCCGGCTGGGTGAAGGTGACCCGCTGGCGTGCCAGCGGGCCGGTGAACCAGCGAGCTCGGTATTCCTCCCAGCCTTCGGCCCAGCGACCCTGCTGCAACAGGGCGATGGCCAGATTGAGGCGGGCTCCGTGGTAGTCCGGGCGGATGTCCAGGGCTTTGCCATAAGCGTCAATGGCTTCCGGGCCGCGGCGGCGGGATTTGTAGACGTTGCCCATGTTGCTGAAGGCTTCGGCGTAGTCGGGGCGCAGGCGGGTGGCCTGGGCGAAGGCGGCCAGCGATCCCTCGACCAGCCCCAGTTCGCCCATCAGCACCGCCAGATTGTTGAAGGCTTCCGGGAAGTCGCCTTTCAGGGCGATGGCCTGGGCATAGGCGGCCATGGCTTCCTCGGGCTTGCCGCAGGCTCTCAGGGCGTTGCCCAGGTTGTTATGAACGTCGGGCAGGCTGGCGTCGATCTCGACTGCCCGACGGGCTCGCGCCAGAGCCTTGGCGCCTTGGTCCTGCTCTAGGTAAATCGAGCACAGATTGTTATGGGCTGGCGCATAGTCTTCTTTTATTTCAAGGCATTGCAGATACTCCTTCTCGGCCTGCTGGAACTGTTTGCGGCGAAGGAAAACGTTGCCCAGGCGGAAGCGGCACTCGGTGTCGGCGGGAAAACGCTGCACGGCCAGACGGCAAATCTGCTCGGCCTCGTCCAGCATCCAGCGTTCCAGCAGCGCCACGCCCAATTCGACCAGCACCAGCCGGATGATCCCCTCGGCCTCGGGGAAATCGGGGCGCACCGTCAGGGCGGTCATGGTGGTGCGCCCGGCTTCCTCCAACTGTCCCAGCAGCAACTGCACGCCGGCGCGGTTGATCAGGGCTTCGGCGTAATCCGGGCGCAAAGCGAGGGCGGCGGCATAGGCGAGGTCGGCTTCGGGGAAGCGCAGCAGCAGTTTCAGGGCGTTGCCCAGGCCGCAATGGGCTTGGGCGTGGCTGGGATCCAAAGAGATGGCCTTGCGATAGGCGGATTCTGCCTCGGCGGCGCGGCTGGCCAGACGCAGGACGTTGCCCAAGTTGCTCCAGGCGGCGGCAAAGCTGGGGCGGAATTCCAGGGCGCGGCGGAAGCAGGCCTCGGCCTCCTCCAGCCGCGACAGGTCTTGCAGCAGCGCCCCCAGGTTGTTCCATGCCTCGGGAAAGATCGGACGGGCGTCGATGGCGGCGCGGTAAGCTTCTTCGGCGCGGGCCGGTTGCCCGGTTTCCGCCAGCAATTGTCCCATATTGCACAGGGCCTGGGGATGGCGGGGATCGCTGTCGAGAATCTGCCGGTACAGGATCAGGGCGGCGTCCCGGTCGTTCGTTCGGTGGGCGGCCAGGGCGCGGTCGAAGCGCAGGGCGACGGCAAGCCTGGCGACGGTTTCCGTCCAGCCGCCTTCGGCGCAGCGATACAGGCGGGCCTGGGGATACCAGGGGGATTTGTCCGCTCCCGGTCCGCCCCAGCGGTAATCGCTTTGTCCGGCCCCCAGCAGCACCCACAGGGGCTTGCCCATGGCTCCCGCCAGATGGGCGACGGCGGTATCGACGGAAATCACCAGATCGAGCCCGGAAACGATGTCGGCGGTGGTCTGGAAATCGGTCAGGCGGTGGCCGAGATCGAGGATGGGCAGCCCCGAGGCTTCCAGTTCCGGCGTGGCCCAGGATTGCTGCAGGCTGACCAGCTCGACGCCGGGAATGGCGGCCAGGGGCGCCAGCAAGGCCAGGGGAAGATGGCGCTGGGCATGCTCATGGCGTTGAAAAGCGGTGCCGTCCACAGGGCGGCCGCTCCAGACGATGCCGACCCGATAGCCGGACGATTCTCCATCGCCTTGCAGATAGGGAATTTGCGCCGCCGCGCCGAAACCCAGCCGATGGCCCAGACTGAGCAGGGAAACCCGGTAATCGGCGTCGGGCAGGGGCTTGCCCAGGGTGACGGCACGGGTGACGCCCGGCAATCGGGCCAGCAGCCGCTCCAATCCGGCATGGCATTCGACGACGATTTCGGCAGCTCCGCGCTTGGACAAGGCGGGCAGGAAGCGGGCAAATTGGATCATGTCGCCAAACCCCTGTTCCGCTGTCACCAGCAGCCGTTTGCCGGTCAGGGGTTGTCCCTGCCATAGCGGCGCCCGGCTTGGCGGGCGGCGGATCTGTTCCTGTTTCAGGCGCCATTCATATTCGGCGAAGCCGTCGTGCCAGCGTTCCTGCCCCAGCAGGCAGGCGCCGAGATTGCCGTGGGCCACGGCGTCGTCGGGATCGAGGGCGATGGCCCGGCGGTAAATCTCCATGGCGTCCCGCCAGTGCCCCCGGCTTTGCAGCAGACAGCCCATGTTGGTCAGGATGACGGCGGCCTGGGGCACCATCCGGTGGGCATCGGCCAACAGGCCCAGAGCTTCGTCGGTGCGGCCCATGCCGGCCATGACAGACGTCATATCCATCAGGACCGAAGCGTCCTGCGGGTGCAGGATGCGCGCATGCCCCAGCGCCTCCAGGGCTGCCTCGCTCTGCCCTTGCGCCGCCAGGGCCAGCCCCAGAAGCTGCCATGCCGGAGCGTCGTCGGGCGCGTCCTTCAGATGATGGCGGCACAGGCGCTCGGATTCGGCGAAAATCTTTTGATTATAGGCGGCTATCGCCCGTTGGATGTCTGGTGTACCTGATTGCGACATGCTTCGGCTTTCAAGGCGAGATCGACCCGGTGGACCGGCCCAGACGCCCGCGGCCACCAGTCAGAGCATCCCATCGGCGCGCAGCGAAGGCAAGGCCGGCTTCATGCTTCCGTATAGTGCGGGCTCCGCTCCGGCGCGATTGGCCGCAGAAGAGTCCCTTCCTTCGTGTGGGGGATTGCATTATGGTGCGCCGCATGAGCGTACAGAACTCGTCTGCCGGACACGGCAAATCCTCGTTGGGCGCGCTGTTTGTCGGTGCGCTTGGCGTCGTTTACGGTGACATCGGCACCAGTCCTCTCTATACCCTGCACGAATGTTTTGCCGGAGAGCATCCCATTGATGTGAACCGCGCCAACGTGCTGGGCATCCTGTCGCTGATCTTCTGGTCGATCATGCTGATCGTGTCGGTCAAGTACGTGATTGTCACCATGCGGGCCAGCAATCGCGGCGAGGGCGGATCTTTGGCCTTGCTGGCCATGCTTCACCATGTGGGCGGCAAGCCCTGGCTGACGCCGCTGGTTTCGACCTTGGGCATTGCCGCCGCCGCCTTGTTCTATGGTGATTCGACCATCACTCCGGCGGTGTCGGTTCTGTCGGCTATCGAAGGTCTGGAAGTCGCCGCCCCCGGGCTGGCCGACTATGTCATTCCCATCACCCTGGCGATTCTTCTGGTGCTGTTCGCCATTCAGCGCCACGGGACGGCCCTGGTGGGCAAGATGTTCGGCCCGGTCATGATGTGCTGGTTCGTCGTTCTGGCCGTTCTCGGCATGAAGAACATTTCTCACGCCCCCATGGTGCTGGCGGCTTTGAGTCCGCATTTCGGCATCATGTTCATGGTCAACCACGGCCTGACCGGCTTTCTGGCCCTGGCCTCGGTGGTGCTGGCCGTCACCGGCGGCGAGGCGCTGTACGCCGATATGGGCCATTTCGGCCGCACCCCCATCGCTTTGGCCTGGTATTTCCTGGTGCTGCCGGCTTTGGTGCTGAACTATTTCGGCCAAGGTGCGCTGCTGCTGACCAATCCCGACGCCCTGGAAAGCCCGTTCTTCCTGATGGCGCCCCATTGGGCGCTGATGCCGCTGGTCCTGCTGGCGGCGGTGGCGACGGTGATCGCCAGCCAGGCGGTGATCTCGGGCGCTTTCTCGGTGACGGCCCAGGCCATGCAGCTGGGCTATCTGCCGCGCATGCGGGTGCTGCACACCTCCGCCCAGGAAAAGGGGCAGATTTTCATTCCCTTCCTGAACTCCATGCTGGCGGTGTTCGTCTTCGCCCTGGTGATCGGCTTCAAGTCGTCGTCCAATCTGGCGGCGGCCTACGGCATCGCCGTGACCGGCACCATGGGCATCACCACCATTATGGTGGGCATGGTGGCGGCCTTCATCTGGAAATGGAAAAGCCGCTGGGCTTACGGCATGCTGGGCCTGTTCCTGGTGGTCGATCTGTCGTTCTTCCTGGCCAACGCCACCAAGATCGTCAGCGGCGGCTGGTTCCCGCTGGCCATGGGCATCATCGTCTTCTCGCTGCTGATGACCTGGAAGCGCGGCCGCGAATTGGTGTCGGATTGCCGCGTCGACAGTTCGATCCCGGTGGACGAATTCCTGCGTTCGGTCCTGTCCAGCCCCAATATCTCGCGGCCCAAGGGCACAGCGGTGTTCCTGACCAGCGTGCGCGACGCCATTCCTCCGGCGCTGCTGCACAATCTGAAGCACAATCAGGTGCTGCACGAGCATACGGTTCTGCTGACCATCGAGGTGCAGGATATTCCCCATGTGCCGGAAGAGGACTGCATCGACAGTCTGCACATGGGCGACGGCATCCACCGCGTCTGCCTACGTTACGGCTTCATGGACCATACCAACGTGCCGCGCACCCTGGCCAACGCCACCGAGCAGCAGTTGGGCTTTTTCTACGAGCCGATGAAGATTTCCTATTTCCTCAGCCGCGAAACCATTATTCCCTCGCCCAAGCCGGGAATGGGGCCGTTGCGCGAAAAGCTGTTCGCCTGGATGTCGCGCAGCGCCGCTTCGGCCATGGAATATTTCTCGCTGCCCATCAACCGGGTGGTGGAACTGGGCAACCAGATCGAAATCTGATGGCGGTTTGATGACAGGACCGGTCCGGCGATTGACAGCCGGGCCGGGCTCCTGAACAATTTCCTCCGTGTCCGCGATGAGAGGATGAATCATGGCGCTGGCCGTCAAGCCGCAGAACAGCTTCGCCCCCTGGAACGATCCCAAGGCCAAGCCGCTGATCCAGTTCGACAACGTTTCCAAAAGCTTCGGCGACTTCACGGCGGTCAGCAAGGTCGATCTGTCGATCTATCAGGGGGAATTCTTCTCTTTGCTGGGGGCTTCGGGCTGCGGCAAGACCACGCTGCTGCGCATGCTGGCCGGTTTCGAGAAACCGACCGAGGGGCGAATCCTTATCGACGGCGTCGACGTCACCCAGGTTCCGCCCTACGAGCGGCCGGTGAATATGATGTTCCAGTCCTACGCCCTGTTTCCGCACATGACGGTGGCGCAGAACATCGCCTTCGGCTTGAAGCAGGACGGCTGGGCCAAGGCCCGCATCGCCGAGCGCGTCAAGGACGTGCTCGATCTGGTGCAGATGGGCAAATTCATCGACCGCAAGCCGCATCAGCTTTCGGGCGGCCAGAAACAGCGCGTCGCCCTGGCCCGCTGCATCGCCAAGGAGCCCAAGGTTCTGCTGCTGGACGAACCCCTGGCGGCCCTGGACAAGAAGCTGCGCGAACGCACCCAATTGGAACTGGTCAACATTCAGGACCGTGTCGGCATCACCTTCGTGATGGTGACGCACGATCAGGAAGAGGCCATGACCATGTCCTGCCGCATCGCCGTGATGAATTCCGGCCAGATGGAGCAGTTAGGCACGCCGGTCGAGATTTACGAGTTTCCATCGACCGCCTTCGTCGCCGACTTCATCGGCATCGCCAATATGTTCGACGGCGTCGTGACCGGCGAGGATCCCAGCCAACTGGTCGTGCATTGTCCGGAACTGGACCGAGAACTGGTGGTGGCGCATGTCGGCAAGCTGCCCATGGGACAGCCGGTGACGGTGGTGGTGCGCCCGGAAAAGATGACCGTCAGCAGCATGAAGCCGGCTGAAGGCTTGAACTGGGTGTTCGGCAAGGTCAGCGACATCGCCTATCTGGGCGATATCTCGGTCTATCACGTCGAGCTGGCTTCGGGCCGCAAGCTTCAGGTGTCGATGGCCAATCTGCGCCATACCGGCGAACAGCGCCTGACCTGGGACGACGAGATTTATCTGGTTTGGCACCCCGAGAATTCGGTGGTGGTGACGGTTTAGCCAGCCGATTGCGCCGGGGTGATCAGATTACCGCCGGCATCATGCCGGGCGGCTGGCTCAAGGTCGTGGCGATGGACATCAGGGTGGCTCCCAGCGTATCGCGGCTGATGGAACCGCCCAGGCACAGCCGCACCGCTTCCGGGATGTTGGCGGCCGAGGCGTTGAAGGCGTCGCTGCCCATGACGCCGATTCCCTTGCTGCGCAGGCTGGTCAGGAACTCGCCGCGGCTCCAGGGCCGGGGCAGGGGCAGCCACAGATGGAAGCCCTGGGGATGGGCCCAATAGCCGCCTTTGGGAAGAATCCCCGCGGCCAGCGTCTGGCGCGCCTCGCTCTCGGCCCGCACGGCGGATACGATCTCGGCGGCTAGGCCTTCCACGATCCATTGCGATACCAGCGCCGCCGGAATGGCCGATGCGGTCAGGGTGGTGGCGCGGGCCGACGCGGTCAGGCGGGACAGCCAGTTGCCGCTGGGGGCGGTGACATAGGCCAGCCGCAACCCGCCGCCCAGGCACTTGGCCAATCCGGAAATATGGAAGGTGATGTCGGGGGCCAGGGCGGCGAACGGCGGCGGAGCGTCGTCGGGCAGAGCGCCATAGGCGTCGTCCTCGACGATGGGAACGTGATGGCTGCGGGCGATTTCCGCCAGTTGCAGGCGGCGGCGCGCCGAAATGGTGCGGGTGGTCGGGTTGTGCAGGGTGGGGTTCAGATAGATGGCCTTGGGGCCGATGTCGCGGCAGGCATAGGCCAACGACGACGGGTCCGGTCCTTCCTCGTCCGACGGCAGACCGATCAGGCGCAAGCCCAGGTGTGAGGCCAGGGCGCGCAGGCCCGGATAGGTCAGTTCGTCGCAGCAGACGGCTTCGCCGGGCTGGGCCAGCACGGTCAGGATGGCCAGCAGGGCTCCCTGGGCGCCGGCGGTGATCAGAATATCGGCGGGTTCGATCTGGTGCAGGCGGGGGCGCAGCCATTGGGCGGCGGCCTTGCGGTCGTCGATGCGTCCGGCGAAATCGCCATAGCGGATCAGGGCGCGCGGGTCGGCGTTCCAGCCCAGTTGCACAAAGCTTTGCCGCATGCGGTCCAGCAGGGCGGGGTCGGACGGCTCGGGCGGCAGGTTCATGCTGAGATCGCCCGGCGGCGGCAATCCCGCCGAGGCGTCGGGGCCGGGCGGGCGGACGAAGCTGCCCTGGCCCACATGGGAATCGATCAGGCCGCGGCGCTGGGCCTCGACATAAGCCCGCGAGATGGTGCTGAAGTTCAGCCCCAGCCTTTGGGCCAGCCAGCGTTGGGGAGGCAGGCGTTCCAAGCCTTTCAGGCGACCGCTGCGGCGGTCTTCGGCGATGGCGTCGGCGATTTCGAGATAGAGCGGCTTGCCGCTCTGCCCGATCTCGGGAACCCACCAATCGTCGGCCTTGTGGCCCATGGGCCTGCTCCCCAGCGTCTGGTCGTTACTGGCTCTGGTCCACCTGGAACACGCTCTTGGCCGAGGCCAGATTGTTGCCGAAGGTGAACTGGATGCCGGCATGATCGGCCTTCGGCGCGTTGGCGTCCTGGCGCACGAACACGCGGATGGTGGTCACGGTGTCGGGGTCGGCGGTGACGTGCAAGGCCGGAACGTCCTGTTCGCCGCTGAGCTGGGACAGGTGAATGCCGGAAATGCCGGTGACAGCCAGCACGCCGTTGATGCTTTCGTGGCGGCGGTTGACCAGCTTGACGGTGTAGCCGTCGCGCACCGAGCCGTCCGACAAGCGCACCGAGCTGGGCGAACGGTCGGCCAGAACGCTCAGGTCGACTTCGCGGCGCAGCGACGTCGCCAGCAAGATGCCCAAGCCGACCACGGCGATCAGGCCCAGATAGATCAGCGTGCGGGGACGGAACAGCTTGGGCTTCTGGGCGCTGTTCAAGGTCCGCCAGCCGATCAGGTTCGGCGGCAGGTTGAAGCGGGCCATCACGCCGTCACAGGCGTCGATGCACAGGGCGCAGTTGATGCAGGCCATCTGGGCGCCGTCGCGGATGTCGATGCCGGTCGGGCAGACCTGGACGCACATCTTGCAGTCGACGCAGTGGCCGCGCTGCTCGAAGCCTTCGCCCTTCTTGGCGAAGCCGCGCTTTTCGCCGCGGGCTTCGTCATAGGTGACGTTCAGGGTGAATTCGTCCAGCATGCCGCCCTGAATACGGGGCCAGGGGCACATATAGATGCACATCTGTTCGCGCACCCAGCCGGCCATGACGTAGGTCGAGCCGACGAACAGGGCGAAGAAGCCGTACAAGGTGGCCGAGGCGTTGCCGGTCGGCAGGTCGACGGCGGCCTGGACGATGTCGGTGAAGAAGCCGAGAAAGATCAGGCCGGTGACGGCCGACACCAGCAGCCACAGCGTATGCTTGACGACCTTGCGGCTGATCTTGTTGGCGGTCCAGCCTTCCCTTTCCAGCTTCATGCGGGCGTTGCGGTCGCCTTCGGTCAGGCGTTCGATCCGCACGAACAGGTCGGTCCACACCGTCTGCGGACAGGTGAAGCCGCACCAGATGCGGCCGTAAAGAGCGGTAGCCAGAAACAGTACCAGACAGGCCAGGATCAGAATGCCGGTCAGCAGATAGAACTGCTGGGCCCAGATCACGGTGTCGAAGATATAGGCGCGCATGTCGGCGAAGCTGAACATGATGGCCTGGGTGGGCATGTCCGGACCGCGGTCCCAGCGGATCCAAGGCAGCAGAACCGTCAGCCCCACCAGGATGATCCCCAGCCAGGTTTTCAGGGAGCGGTGCGTTCCCTTGATGGCGCGGGGGTGAATGGTCGGCGTGTCGACATACAGATATTCGACATGTTTTTCAGGCTTGTTCTGCTCAACGGACATGGGGTCAAACCTCCAGACCGGCGCAGGAAAGATGCGTGCACCGGCAATGCTTCTGACACTGCCGGACCTAATAGACCCGCCATGATCGGCTGGCAACAGAATTGTATGCAATCAATTGCGAAATGTCATGCGATCAATCTGGGCGGACAACATACCCAGAATATCCGGGCGGGGCGGCTCAGATGCATTTCCGGATATAGGGCTTGTTGATCTCCCACAATTCGTCCAGCAGCTTCTGGGCGGCGTCGGTCGAGTTGATCACCGGGTCGCACAGCAAGGCCTGCAAGGCCAGCTCTTTCGAGGCGTGGACGGCGGCTTCCACGGCCAGTTGCTGCACCGACGCCTGCATGTGCAGCAGCTTGGCGCAGCCGTCGGGCAGCGGCCCCTGGTTGACGTGATGCACCCCGGCGGCGTCGGCGACGACGGGAACCTCGACCGCCAGATCGGGCGGCAGGTTAGGAATGGCGCCCTGGTTGTAGATGACGCCGGACTCGATCCAGCGGTGCTGGTTGTGCAGGATGCCGGCCATGGTCTGCACGGCACGTTCGCCCCAGCTGGGCGTCAGCCAGTCGTCGGGCACCGGCTTGGTGCCGTCGATGATGCCGTCGAAGATGCCGTTCAGGATGCCGCGTCCGCGTTCGTCCTCGTCGAAATTGAAGCCGTGCTCGCCGCCCTCCCAGCCGTAGGCCAGATATTCGCCGGTATGGTCGTCGCTGCAACTGGGCCACAGGCCGAAGGCGCGGAACAGCTTGCGGGACAGCGGCGTGAAGGCGGGGTCGTGGGTCTTTTCCCTCTCGCGCAGTTCGGGGTACAGATCGCGGCCCGTGGCTTTATCACGCACGGCGGTCAGCCACTGGAAATGGTTCAGTCCGGCGCCCCAGACCTCGACCTCCTTCTCCGGCCGTTCCAAAATCTGGCAGATGAACCAGCGGGCCAGGAAGATGCCGTGGCACAGACCCAGGGTTTTGACCTTGGTGTATTTGCCCAGGCCCAGAACGATGCGGCTTTCCGGGTTCGACAGGTTGATGAACTGGGCGTCGGGACAGATCTCTTCGATGTCGCGGGCGAAATCGAAGATCAGCGGCAGGGTGCGCAGGGTGAAGAACAACCCGCCCGGCCCGCCGTTCTCGCCCAGCGTATGGCGGATGCCGTATTTTTTCGGCACCTCGAAATCCTGCCGCCACAGCCGGTTGCGGTCGATGGCGACGGAATTGATGACGAACCGGGCACCGTCGAACGCCGCCCGGCGGTCGGTGGTTTTCTCGAATTTAACCTTGGTGCCGACCTTGCCGCCCCAAGCCAGGGCCAGATCGTACATGCGATCCAGGTTTTGCCGGTTGACGTCCACCAAGGTGACGGTGCAGTCGTCCAATTCGTCGGTGGTGAACAGATCGCGATAAAGGCTCAGACCAAAAGCCGCGCTGCCGGCTCCCAGCATGACGATCTTGGCGGTGTTTCCCATGGGATGCCTCCCGATTTTGTCGGGAAGGATTATACACCTGTTTCAATGGGGGTGTCGCGGGGCGGGCGGAACCGGCTCTAGGGTTGGGCTTCCTTGTGCTCCGCCCAATATTTCGCCAGCACGGCGCAGGCCATCAGTTGGAACTGGTGGAACAGCATGACGGGCAGGACGACCATGCCGATCATGGGGCCGGAAAACAGGACGTTGGCGATGGGGACGCCGCTGGCCAGGCTTTTCTTCGAGCCGCAGAAGACGATGGTGATGCGGTCCTCGCGGTTGAAGCCCAGTTTCTTGGCGGCAAGATTGGTGCCGATCATGGCGAAGGCCAGCAGGATCAAGTTGGCGGCGATCATGACGGCCAGGGTGGCGGCGGGCATCTGCTGCCACAGTCCGCCTTGGACGGCTTCCGAGAACGCGCCGTAGACCACCATCAGGATCGAACCGCGATCGACGTAGGACAGAAGCTTTTTGTGGCGTCCGGCCCAGGCGCCGATCAGGGGGCGCAAAAGCTGGCCGACGGCGAACGGCAGCAAAAGCTGGGTGACGATGGCTTCGATGGAATTCACATCCACTCCGGCGCCGTTGCCGGCGCCCATCAGCAGGCCGACCAGCAGCGGGGTCAGAAAGACGCCGATCAGATTGGAGGCCGAGGCGCTGCACACCGCCGCCGGAATATTGCCTCCGGCGATGGAGGTGAAGGCGATGGACGATTGCACGGTGGACGGCAAGCAGCACAGGAACAGCACGCCGGCGGCCAAGGCCGGGCTGACGCCCAGGCCGGACAAAAGCGGCGACAGAGCTTGCAGGCCCAGACCGAAGACCGGGAACATCACGAAGGTGGAGGCGAACACCACCAGATGCAGCCGCCAGTGGGTCATGCCGGCAAAGATGGCTTCGCGCGACAGGCGGGCGCCGTGCAGGAAGAACAGCAAGGCGATGGCGACGTTGGTGGCGGAGTGGAAATCCTCGGCGAAGGCTCCGCCGGCGGGCAGGACCGAGGCCAGGACGACGCAGCCGACGATGGCCATGCTGTAGGCGTCTGGTTTGAGGCGGGACAGCCAGGTGTTCATCAACGTCCTCACGTCATCCGTGTGTGATTGCCGGGTGCGATTCGGCGTCCCGCAAGCAGGCTCGGGCGGGGCTAGACCGCTTCGCCGTATTCCTCGTCGTCGGGAGCGTTGGGGTCGCCGGGAGCGGTTTCCCATTCCAGCGGCGGAATGGCGATGACGCGGCTGCCGTCCATCATTTCGGCGCAGGCGATCAGGCCGCGCTGTTCGATATAGCCGAGCTGGCTGCGGGCGCGCCGGGCCGAGCGGCTGCCCATGGCCCGCGCGATGCGGGCGTCCGAGGGGCAGGGCGCCTGTTCCAGGGCGGCGCGGGCCAGCAGCAGGAAGACGCCGTGGGCGTCTTCAGGCAATTCGCCGACGATGGCCACGGCTTTTTCCCATTCGCCGTCGGCGGCGGCGTCGCCGCTTTCGGGGCGGGCGGCGGCCCCGGCGCGGGCCAGGGCCAGCTTGCGGCGGAAGGTGCCGAGATCGAGCATGCGGCCGTTCAGGCCGTGGCTGCGGCAGCGGACCACGAAATCCTGGTAGAGAACCGAGACGGAGCGGTAAACCGCTTCCGGGTCGGACATGATTTCCTGCAGCACGGCGTCATAGCTGCCTTTTTCCGCGGGCGTGACCGGACGGGGGGCGGCGGGGCGCGGAGCCGGGGTGGCGGGCGCAGCGGCGGTCATGTCGATGGCGCCGCTTTCATCCATGGCCGGCAGGTCGCTGGGCGGCGGCGGGGCGGCGGGCTTGGGGCGGGCCGCCAGTTGGGCCAGAATTTCGGCGGTAGAGGCGGGTGTCGGGCGTCGGGCGTTATAGCGCGGCACTTCGTTCTCGCCGGGTTTCATGATCAGGTCGCGGGCGTTTTCGCCCATTTCCGGCAGGGGCATCAGCTTGGGCGCGACGGCGCGGGCCGAGGTCTGGACGTCGCCGATGCGGATGGGCAGCGGACGGCGGCACATGGCCGGGCCGAGGGCGATGAAGCGGCCGCGCTCCAGGTCACGGAACATTTCGGCCTGCTTGCGTTCCATGCCCAACAGGTCGGCGGCGCGGGCCATGTCGATGTCGAGGAAGGTGCGGCCCATCAGGAAGTTCGAGGCTTCGGCGGCGACGTTCTTGGCCAGCTTGGCCAGACGCTGGGTGGCGATGACGCCGGCCAGACCGCGCTTGCGGCCGCGGCACATCAGGTTGGTCATGGCGCCCAGCGACGCCTTGCGGGCCTCGTCGGAAACTTCGCCGGCAGCCGCCGGAGCGAACATCTGGGCTTCGTCGACCACCACCAGAACCGGGAACCAGAAGTCGCGGTCCACGTCGAACATGCCGCCCAGAAAGGCGGCGGCGTGCCGCATCTGCATTTCGGCGTCCAGATTTTCCAGGTTCAGCACCACGGAGATCCGGTGTTGGCGCACGCGGGCGCCGATTTGCTGCAAGGCCGCTTCGGTGTGGGACGAGGCTTCCACCACCACATGGCCGAACAGGTCGGCCAGGGTGACGAAATCGCCTTCGGGGTCGATGATGGCCTGCTGCACGACAGGCGCGCTCTGCTCGACCAAACGGCGCAGCAGGTGCGATTTGCCCGAACCGGAATTGCCCTGCACCAGCAGGCGGGTGGCCAGCAGTTCCTCGAGATCCATCGTCGCCGTGGTTCCCGATGCCGTCAAACCCATGTCGATGCGGACAGTCATTCTTTCTCCCAACGCCCCGTGCGGCCAGTCTCTATACAGCAGACGGCCGTCGGGTGCGAGGGTTGAGCGCAGCTAATTGACGATGCGCCACTGGCCGTCGGCCATCAGGCAGGCGGTGCCGTACGACGCTTTGGGCAGACCGTTGATCATGATCGTGGTCTGGTATTCGCGGCAGGTGCGGCCCTGCTGGTCGGTAAAGGTCTGCGACGCCTGATTGGCGGGAATGGCCGCGGCCGGGGCCGGAGCCTGATAGACCACCACGGGCGGCGGCGCGGGTTCGTAATAGACCACGGGCGGCGGAGCCACGTAATAGACCGGCGGTGGCCCCCAATAGGGACCGGGATAAGGACGGTGATGCCAGCCCGGCCCGCCGCCCCAGCCGTAGCCGAACGTCACATAGTCGGCGTGGGCCGGAGCCACATAGGCGGCGGCTGCCAGGACCAGCGCGATAAGGGCGATGGATTTGCGGAACATGGTGTCGACCTCCTTCGGTGCCCCTATTTTAACGCAAAGACCGGCTCCATGCGAAGAGGAGTCGTGTAACGGGCCGTTGCAAGGTCACATGTTGTAAGGCCACGGGCAGCGCCTACTTATCTGTCTTCACTTGTACGGATGTCCAGCTTGCTTCTTGGGCGGGGTGGACACACTCTGTTCAAACCCCATAGCAGCGGAGCCGATCCGATGTCGCGCAGTTCTTTCGATTCCCGTCCGGCTTTTCCCACTATGTCCTCCGAGCCCATGGCTCTAGGACGTCGCGGATTTCTGACCGCCAGTCTGGCGGCGGGCTTCGCCGCGGCCGCCCGTCCGGTGATGGCCCAGGCCATTCATACCGACAGCGAAGGGCTGGTGGCGGACGAGATCCGCATTCCCGTGGCCGGCGGCATGATGCCCGGTTATCACGCCTATCCGGCCAGCGGCGGCAATTTTCCCATCGTGGTGGTGATCCAGGAAATCTTCGGCGTCCACGAACATATCCGCGACGTGGTGCGGCGTCTGGCCAAACAGGGGTATTACGCCATTGCGGCGGAGCTCTACGCCCGGCAAGGCGACGTCTCGAAATATTCCGAGATCAAGGACATCATCCAGAACGTGGTATCGAAGGTTCCCGACGACCAAGTGATGAGCGACCTGGATTCGGTGGTGGATTTCGCCCGCTCGTTGGGCAAGGCCGATCTTTCCCGGCTGGGCGTCACCGGCTTCTGCTGGGGCGGCCGCGCCACCTGGCTCTATGCCGCCCACAATCCCAAGGTGAGGGCGGCGGTGGCCTGGTACGGCCTGCTGGCCGAGCCCATGTGGGACAAGAAGGCCACCAGCGTCTTCGCCCAATTGCCCAAGGTGAAGGTGCCGGTGCTGGCCTATTTCGGCGAAAAGGACAGCTTCATCCCGCAGACCGACGTGGAAAAACTGAGGGCCGCCATCAAGGGCACCGCCTCTCAGGCCAAGGTCTATCCGGGCGTCGAGCACGGCTTCAACGCTGATTACCGTCCCAGCTACAACGCCGAAGCCGCCAAGGACGCCTGGGCCGGCATGCTGGCCTGGTTCAAGGCCAACGGCGTCTGAGCCCGCAGGGCTGAGCAAGCCGCAGGATCGACCGGAATGCTGGCCGCGCGCCCGCTTTCCGGTCGATCGAAATGCTTTCAAAGCGTCAAGACCGCTTAGTGTCCGTTGGGATCGTTGGGGTTCGGCCTGTGGTCATGCCCGTGGTCCTCGGGCTTCTGTTGCGGCTGTGGCTGCTGTTGGTGTTGAGCCGGCGCCGGCGTCGGCGAGGGTGGCGGAGTCGGGCCGGTCTTCGGGCCGAAATGGCCGTGGTCGAACTGCTGCGGTTGCTGCTGCTGGGGCGGTTGCGGATGGGGCTGCTGCGGAGGCTGGGGCTGGGGCTGGGGCGCGGGCACAGGCACGGGCCTGGGGTTGGGATTAGGATTGGGCCGCGGCTGCTCGTCGGGCCGGCGGCGGTCATGGTCTTCATTCATGCGCCGATGCTCGTCGACGATGATGCCGCCATAGCCCGGCACGATGACGGGCGCCGGGGCATAGACCGCCGGCGGGGCATAGCCATAGCCGTTGCGGCTGTAGTCCTCGTCGTTGATCGGGGCGGACACCACGCTGGCGCCGCGATTCGACATCATCGCCTGCTGGCCCGGCCAGACGGAAATCCCGAACGCGGGAACGTCGGCGCGTCCCTGCCATACCACCAGCCGCAATTCCCCGGATTCCAGTTGGCTCAGACGATAGGCGCCGGGCTGCTGCAGCCGGGCGTTGCCCCATGGCGTCAAAATCATCAGGCCGTAATTCCAAGCGTCGGGCGGCAGCACGATGTCGGCGACGCCCTGATCCAGGCGCAGCACCGGCAGGGGGCCGTTTTGGCCGGCCCAATCCATTTCGGCATTGGGCCGCAGGGTAATGTCGGCGTCGCCAACGTTCAGGCGCAGATGCGATCCCGGCTGGGCCAGCAGGGCGTCGCCGGGCATCAGCGCTTCCCCGGGCCAGGCCGACGACCATGTGGGAGCGCCGTCGTGATGGAGCAGGCCTTGGCCGGAAATGGCGGTGATCTGTCCGCCGTCGGCGGCCTGCGCGGCGGCGAAAGGCCAGGCGGCGGCGATGGACAGGGCCAAGAGGGAAATGGTGATGCGGCGTTTCATGGTGGGGTCGGCCTGACATGCGGCGTCCCATGCCGGCCCGCCGATCGGGCCGCTCCGACGCCTGGACCATAGAGTGGACCGGCCTTGTGGCGTCGCCAAGGCGGAATATGGCCGATTAAGGCTTTTCCTCGGCAGGATTCTGAGGAACGGTCCAGGGGGCGGGTTTCCACGGAGCCCGCAGAGGTTTATAATACGTTCGGTTGCTGAGGGGGCCCATTCGGGGGAGAGCTCGTCATGGCGAATGCGCAACGCTTGAACCTTTTGCTTCTGGCCCTGGGCGTCTTCCTTGTCTATTGGACCACCAAGCCGGACGATCACATCGCGTTTGACCGGTCCTGCAACGTGGTTGGGCTGCGGGCCCAGCTTTCCGAAAGCATCTATGGCGATGGGTTCTGGCGGGTGCAACTGGCTGCCGCCGACGAGGCGTTGGAGTGGTTGCAGCGGGCTCCCGCCGCCGACCAGCGCGCCCGCGACAATCAGGACCGCAATCCGGTCGAGGAGCGCATGACCCGGCTGTCGGACAAACAGGCTTCGACCGCCGAGGATCAGGAAGCCGTCAAAGCCCGCGAACAGAAGGAGCGCTTCGACCAGATGGCGTGGCTGGCGTCCTGCGACGCCATGATCAGGATGAAGCTCAAAAATTAGATTTTGTTTACACCAGTTCGGTTGCAACGCGAGCCTGGGTGGGATAACAGTTCGCCCACAACGCCGGTCAACGGCCCGACACCACGAGGAAACGATGCCCTATAAGCGGATTACTCTGTCGCATTATCTGATTCAGCAACAGCGCCGTTTGGGCACTTCTGGGGCGTTCACCGCCCTGCTGACCGATATTCTGACCGCCTGCAAGATGATTTCCCACGAAGTCAACCGCGGCGCGCTGGCGGGCAATCTGGGCGTCGCCGGGTCCGAGAACGTGCAGGGCGAAGAGCAGAAGAAACTCGACGTTCTGGCCAACGACATTTTCCTGCATATGAATTCGCTGGGCGGGCATTACGCCGCCATGGCCTCCGAGGAACTGGAGGACGTGCATATCGTCCACGGCAACGCCGAAGGCCGCTATCTTCTGCTGTTCGATCCGCTGGACGGTTCGTCCAACATCGATGTCAACATTTCGGTGGGCAGCATTTTCTCGATTCTGCGCCTGCCCGATGGCGTCGAGTGCAAGGGGCCCGACGTTTTTCTGCAGCCGGGCGTCAAACAGGTTGCAGCCGGTTACGCCGTCTACGGTTCTTCGACCATGCTGGTGCTGACCACCGGCAACGGCGTCAACGGCTTCACCCTGGATCAGAACATCGGTATGTTCGTGCTGACCCATCCGAACATGAAGATCAAGGAAGACAGCCACGAATTCGCCATCAACTGCTCGCGCTCCCGTTTCTGGGAACAGCCGGTGAAGCGTTACGTCGATGAATGCATGGCCGGCAAGGAAGGCCCGCGGGGCAAGGATCACAACATGCGCTGGGTCGCCTCGATGGTGGCCGACGTGCATCGCATTCTGTGCCGCGGCGGCGTCTTCATGTATCCCATGGATGCCGAAAATGCGCCCAAGGGCGGCAAGCTGCGCTTGATGTACGAAGCCAATCCCATGTCGTTCCTGGTGGAGCAGGCCGGCGGCTTGTCCACCACCGGCCGCCAGCGCATCATGGAACTGACCCCCACCGGCCTGCACCAGCGGGTGCCGGTGATCATGGGGTCGAAGAACGAAGTTCAGCGCCTGATCGACTATCACGCCGAGTTCGACCAGGGAAAATAGGCCGGTTTTTCGGCGCTGCGTCTTTTGCCGGGCGGCCTTCGTGCCGCCCGCTTCGTTACGGATGGCATATGAGCCCAGAAGACCTGATTGCCCGCATTCTTTATCGCGACGCCCTGATGCTGGTGGTCGACAAGCCGTCGGGACTGGCCGTGCATGCGGCGGGCAAGGGCGACGAGCATCTGGGGCTGTATCTGGACGCCTTGCGCTTCGGGCTGCCGCGTCCGCCCGAACTGGCGCACCGCCTGGATCGCGACACTTCGGGCTGTTTGGCCTTGGGGCGGAACCGCCATGGGCTGAAACGGCTGGGTGAACTGTTCGCCGGGCGCGAGGCGCGGAAGGTCTATTGGGCCGTCGTGGTCGGGGCGCCCCCGACCGAAACGGGACTGATCGACAAGCCGTTGACCAAGGTCGATGCCAAACACGGCTGGCGCATGAAGATCGATCCCAAGGGGCAACCGTCCCAGACCGAATGGCGGCTGCTGGGGCGGACCGAGCGGCTGTCGTGGCTGGAATGCAGGCCGCTGACCGGACGGACCCATCAGATCCGCGTGCATCTGGCCTCCATGGGGCTGCCTATCGTCGGCGATGCCATTTACGGCAAGGGAACGGCGACGCTGGTATCCGACCGGCTGCATCTGCATGCCCGCCAACTGACCTTGCCGCTCTATCCGAAAAAATCACCCATCACCGTGACTGCGCCGGCGCCCCAACATATGGCGGACGCGCTGGCCGCTTGCGGCTGGGACGGCGTATGAGTCACTACGACGCTCCCGATCTGATCGCCCGCGTCACGGCCTTGCTGCCGGACGGGCGGCTGTCGGCGCGGGACTTGGCGCCTCTGGACCAATTTCATGTGGGCGGGTTGAAAGCGACCGAGCATCTGGCCGCCTTGGCGGGAATCGAACCGGGGATGCGGGTGCTCGACGTCGGCTGCGGCGTCGGCGGGCCGTCGCGCTTTCTCGCCGCCCAGGGCTGCGTCGTCACCGGATTGGATCTGTCCGCCGACTATGTCGTGTTGTCGCGCCTGCTGGCCGAGCGGGCCGGTCTGAACGTCGATTATGTCTGTGCCGATGCTTTGGACATGCCGTTCGAGGACGCTTCGTTCGATCTGATCTGGACGCAGCACGCCACCATGAACATCGCCGACAAGCCCAGGCTTTACGGCGAAATGGCCCGCTTGCTGAAGCCGGGCGGGCGGTTGGCGTTTCATGACGTTTGCGCCGGAGACGGCGAACTGCTGCTGCCGGTGCCGTGGGCGCGGCGCCGCGAACACAGCGTGCTGATGTCTCCCGAAGCTCTGCGGAGTTTGCTGGAGGATTTGGGATTCAAGGTGGAAAGCTGGCGTGATGCCAGTGCCGAGGCCGTGGCCTTTCTGGAGCGGGCTCCCGCCGTGCCGCCGCCTTTGTCGCTGGCGCTTCTGCTGGGGGACGAACTGCCTGCGATGCTGTCGGCCTATCTGGCCAACCTTCGGCAGAATAGGGCGAAAGTCGTGGATTCCATCAGTCAACGGCATTAAGCCTAAAATATAAGCTTTGTTGACAAGATGGCTATTATGAGGGCATTCTTATAAACAGCGATGGGGGCATCATCGTCTTTTCTTAGGAAAGTTCGGGGCTTTTCCGGTTCTTTCCGGCCTTCCCCAAGAAAAGGCCCCGTGGGGATGGGAAGATGCTCGACAAGCTTAGGATACCGCACAAACTGACACTGCTCTGCACTATGTTCCTGGTGCCGATCGCGTTCCTGGCCTACCTGTTCATTGCCCAGACGCAGAAGGACGTGGTGTTCGCCGCCAAGGAGGCCGAAGGCAGCGAATATTTCAATTTGCTGCGCGCCGAATTGAACACGCTGATCGACCTGTCCCAGGGATTCGCCAAGCCGGCCGAGATGGTGGCGGCGCAAAAAGCGGTTTTGGCCATGGATGCCCTGAAGGGTGGCGACATGAACGCCGCGGATTCCGCCGGAAAGGCGGCGGAAGCGGTCAAGGCGGCATCGGTTCTGCCGGCGGGCGGCGGGCTCGACGCTTTCGATCCGGCCCTGGACGCCGTCACCGATCACATCGCCAAGGTGGAGGACGGTTCGAACCTGACCCTGGATCCGGATCTGGACAGCTATTACGCCCAGGATTTCGTTACCTTGAAGATGCCGGCTCAGGTGGTGGCGGTCAGCCGCGCTTTGGCCAATGCCCTGCCCATGCTGGCGGGCGGCGAGGCCACGCCTGAAATGACCGTGGCCTTTCTGACCGCCAAGGGCACCTATGCCAACGGTTTGGCGGGTCTGGACGGCGATATCGCCTCGGGCATTCGCGGCAATCCCGACGGCAGCTTCAAACCGGCTTCTGAGAAGGCCTATGCCGATTTCCAGGCCAAGGCGGCGGCCTTCACGGTTTTGCTCGACGCCATTTCCGATCCGGCGGCGGCCAAGCCGACGGCTGAAGCTTTGCTGGCCTCGCAGCATGCCGTACAGCTTTCCTCCCGCGCCTTGTGGCAGGTGATGGGGGCCGAGATGGACCATCTGCTGGAAGTCCGCATCGACGGGCTGAACGGCCGCATGTACCGCAATCTCGCCATTACGGCGGCGGTATTGCTGGCGACCATTCTGCTGGCCTGGCGCATCGCCGCCTCCATTGCCCGTCCGCTGGGGGGATTGCGCGCCGTCATGCAGGCCATCGTCGACGGCCGGACCGAGGTCGCCGTGCCTTTCGTCGAGCGCGCCGACGAGATCGGCTCCATGGCCAAGGACGTCGAGGTGTTTCGCCAGGGGCTGGCTCAGGCTCGGGAATTGTCCGATGCCAAAGCCGCCGAACAGGCTGCCAAGGAGGCCAAGGTCAAGCATCTGAGCGGGCTGCTGAGCGAGTTCGACGGCATGATCAGCCAGTCGCTGGAAACCCTGCTGGGGTCGGCCCGCCAGGTGGAGGAATGCGCCGTCACCATGACCGGCATCGCCGAGGACACGTCGTCCAAGGCGACGTCGGCCAGCGGCTCGTCGGACCGCGCTTTGAACGACGTGCAATCGGTCGCCGCCGCCGCAGAGGAATTGTCCAGTTCCATCGGCGAGATCAACCGGCAAGTCAACGACACCACCCAAGTCACTCAGCGGGCCCGCGAGGCGGCGACCTCGGTGTCGCAGCTGGTGCAAAGTCTGTCTGCGGAAATGGGCAATGTCGGGGCCATCGTCGATCAGATCGAGGCCATCGCCGCCCAGACCAATCTGCTGGCGCTGAACGCCACCATCGAGGCGGCAAGGGCCGGCGAAATGGGCAAGGGCTTCGCCGTGGTGGCCGGAGAGGTCAAGCATCTGGCGAACCAGACCTCTCACGCCACTCATCAGATCTACAATCAGATCACCTGCATTCAGGAGTCCACCGGCAAGGTGGTGGAAAGCATTGGCGACGTGGCTTCGGTGATCGCCCAGATGGACGACATCGTCACCTCCATCGCCGCCGCCGTCGAACAGCAATCGGCGACCACCGGCGAAATCGCCCGCAGCGTCACCCATGCCGCCGCCGAAACCGCCGAGGTCAGCGACAGTGTCGCCACCGTCCAGGGCAGCGCTCTGCAGACCAAGGAGTCCGGGGCGCAGGTGCTGTCTTCGGCCGAGCAGATGGCCAATGTGGTGGGCGATCTGCGCCGCCGCATCGACGGTTTCCTGAGCGAGTTGAGAGCGGCCTGAGGTCGCTTATTCCAGCCGGTGCCGGAACAGCCACGAGGCGGCGGAAAGGGTGATCAGGGCGATCAGGGCCATGGGTCCGATCTGTCCAAGCACCTCCGCCGCCGGCATGTCTTTCAGGAAGACGCCCTTGATGATGACCAGGAAATAGCGGGCGGGATTGCCCAGCGTCACCGTTTGCAGCCAGTCCGGCATGTTGGCGATGGGGGTGGCGAAACCCGACAGCAGGATGGCCGGAGCGACGAAGGTGAAGGCTCCCAGCATGGCTTGCTGCTGGGTGGCGACCAGCGACGAGATGAACAGGCCGACGCCGATTACCGAGGCCAGATAGACCGCCATGCCCAGATAGAGCAGCGGTACCGATCCCGTCAGCGGCACGGCGAAGACGAAATGGGCGAAGGCGACGATGACGCTGCCTTCGGCCAAGCCGATGACCATGCCCGGCACGGTCTTGCCGACGATGATTTCGATGGGGCGGGCAGGCGACACCAGAAGTTGCTCGAAGGTGCCCAGTTCCCGTTCGCGGGCCACCGACAGGCCGGTGACCACCAGCCCCATGATCATGGTCAGGATGGCGGTCAGGGCGGGCACGGTGTTCCAGGCGCTTTCCAAATTGGGATTGAAGAAGGCGCGGGGCGCGACGGCCGCGCCGCTGGCTCGCCCGCCCGCCAGATCCAAGGCGTATTGCTGGGCGATGGTGGTGACATAGCCTTCCAGAATTTGCGCCGCGTTGGATTTCCGGCCGTCCAGCATCAGGTCCAGCTCGGCGCTTTTTCCCGCATCCAGGGTGCGCGAGAAATCGGCGGGAATGCGCAGGATCATCAGCACCGACTGCGACGCCAGGGCGTTCGCCGCCTGGGCTTCGCCGCTCATCATGCGCACCCGCTTGACCAGATCCTTCGATCCGGCCAGACGCTGCACCATCTCGATGCCGTGGCCGCCCATGTCGCGGTTGATGACGGCGATCTCGATGTTTTTCACTTCCAGGGTGGTGGCGAAGCTGAACAGAACCATCTGCACGATGGGCGGCACGATCAGGATCATCCGGCTTTTCTTGTCGCGCCAGACGGCCCACAGCTCTTTGACGATCAGGGCGAGGATGCGTTGCCACATGGTCAGCCGTCCAGTCTGCGCGGCGTTTTCTTGACGACGACGGCGAACATCACGGCGGCGATGGCCAGCATCGACAATGTATGGGGGATCAGCACGCCGGGCTCGTCGCCAGCCAGAAACAGGGTTTGCAGGCTGGGGACGTAATAGCGGGCCGGGATGATGCGGGTGAACCACTGGATCGGCCACGGCATCGAAGCGATCTCATAGACCAGCCCCGACAGCAGGAAGGCGGGCAGGAAGGCCGAGAACAAGGCGGCTTGGGTGGCGACGAACTGGTTTTTCGCCAGGGTCGAGATCAGCAGCCCCTGGCCCAGGGTGGTCAGCAGGAACACCGACGTGACCCCCGCCAGCGCCCAGACCGAACCGCGCAGCGGCACGCCGAACAGCAGCATGGCGATGACCGTGGTGGCGGCCATGGCGGCCATGCCCAGCAGGTAATAGGGAATCAGCTTGCCCAGCAGCAATTGCGGCACCGACAGGGGCGTGGCCATCATCGCCTCCATGGTGCCGCGTTCCCATTCGCGGGCGACCACCAGCGACGTTAGCATAGTGCCGATCAGGGTCATGATGACGGCGACCAGACCGGGCAACAGGAACAGGCGGCTTTGCTTGGCGGGATTGTACCAGACCCGCGAGGTGACGCCGATCCGCTCGCGGACGGCGCCGCCGTTCATGTCGGCGCTGATGGCCTGCCAGACCCGGATGGTGCCGGACAGATAGTTCTCCATCAGTCCGGCGGTGTTGGGATCGGAGCCGTCGACCAGGATCTGTATGGGGGCGGCGTCGCCGCCGTTCAGCCGGGCGGCGAAGTCTGCGGGAATGACTACGATGCCGTTGATGCCGCCGGACACCAGTCGGTCCTTGCAGGGGGCGACGGCTCTTTCCCGCTGCGTCTTGAAAAAGGGAGAGGCCTGGAACGACGCCGCCAGACTTTCCGCCGGCTGGCTGGTCTGTTCGACCACCACGCAGACCGGGCTGTCCTTCAGGTCGAAGCTGACGCCGTAGCCGAATAGGAACAACAGGATCAGCGGCAGCACCACGGCGATCAGCAGGCTGCTGGGGTCGCGCAGGATTTGCAGACTTTCCTTGCGGATCAGGGCGAACAGGGGGCGCAGGCTCATTCGGCGGCCTCCGTTTTGTCGGCCTGTTCCACCAGGGCGATGAAGGCGTCTTCCAGGGTGGGGGCCGGATTGGCGAGGCTGCGGGCGGTCGCCTTCAACGAATCGGGCGGGCCTTCGGCGATCATGCGGCCGCGATAGATCAGGGCGATGCGGTCGCAATACTCCGCTTCGTCCATGAAATGGGTGGTGACCACCACGGTGACGCCGCGCCCGACCATGGCGTTTATGTGGCTCCAGAATTCCCGCCGGGTCAGGGGATCGACGCCGGATGTGGGTTCGTCCAGGAACAGAACCGCCGGGTCGTGCAGGGTGGCGCAGGCCAAAGCCAGGCGCTGCTTGAAGCCCAGCGGCAGGCCGCCGGCATTGTGGTCCAGATAGGGTTCCAGGGCGAAGGCCTCGACCATGCGCTCCGACACTTCCGCCGTCCGCCGTCCCAGCCCGTAGATGCCGGCGAAAAAGTTCAGGTTCTGGCGTACCGACAGATCGGCGTAGAGCGAAAATTTCTGAGCCATGTAGCCGATACGGCCGCGGGCCTGCGAGGCGGCGCGAGCAAGGTCGAGGCCGCCGACCGAGGCTTTGCCCGATGTCGGTTTCAACAGGCCGCACAGCATCTTGAAGCTGGTGGATTTTCCGGCGCCGTTGGGACCGAGCAGGCCGAAGATTTCTCCGCCCTTGATGGCGAAGGCGATGTCGGCGGCGGCGGTGAAGGCGCCGAAGCGTTTGGTCAGGCGTTCGGCCCTTACGGTGATCTCGCTGCCCGAGTCCAAGGCGGCGCGGGCGGCATAAGGAGACGCGGCGTGGCGGCGGGAGCCCAGCCGGGCGACGAAGGCGTCCTCGAAGCGGGGGGGTGTCTGGCTCAATCGGGCCTCGGCCGGGGCTCCCAGTTCGGCGGGAGACGGAACGGCCGCGCCCGGGGCCAGCACCAGCCGCAAAGCGTCGCCCTGGACGATGCCGTCGATGACGGCGGGATGATTCAGGGCGCGGTCGAGAACGGCGCGGCGCCGGCCGGCCAACCCGGTCATCAACAGGCTGCGACCCTGAAGCTCGGCGGTCAGATCCTGTGGCGGGCCGTCATGCAGGGCCCGTCCCTCGTTCAGTAGCAGCACCGAGGCGCAGCGCTCGGCCTCGTCCAGATAGGCGGTGCTCCAGACGACGGCGATGCCCTGATCGACCAGTTCGGCGGCCATGCGCCACAGTTCGCGCCGTGAAATGGGGTCGACGCCGACGCTGGGTTCGTCCAGCAGCAGCAATTTGGGGACGCTGACCAGGGCGCAGGCTAGTCCCAATTTCTGTTTCATGCCCCCCGACAGCTTGCCGGCCAGGCGTCCGGTGAAACGGGCCAGATCGGTGAAGGACAGCAATTGTTCGAAGCGGCGCTTGCGCTCGTCCCCGACCACTTCGCGGATGTCGGCGTACAGCGTTAGGTTTTCCAGCACCGTCAGATCTTCGTACAGGCCGAAGCGCTGGGGCATGTAGGCGACGACGCGGCGCAATTGCTCGGCCTGGGTCACCGGGTCCAACCCGGCGATGCGGATCGAACCGGAAGTGGGGGCCAGCAGGCCGGCCATCAGGCGGATCAGCGTCGTTTTTCCGGCGGCGTCCGGTCCCACCAGACCGTTGATGCGTCCGGCGCCGAAGGTCGTGGTCAGGCCGTCGATGGCCGGACATTTCCGGCCATCGAAACGCTTGCTCACCCCGTCGATGCGGATGAGCGGCTCCATGATCACTGCCCCAGATGCAGGGTGACGGGCATGCCCTGGCGCAGATTGCCGTCGTCGGCGTTGACCACCACTCTCAGACGATAGACGAGGTCGGCCCGCTGCTCCGGCGTCTGCACGGTCTTGGGCGTGAACTCCGCCAGGGGCGAGACGTAGCCTACCTGCCCCTGGTAATGCCGTCCGCCGTCGGTGACGATTTCCGCGCCTTGGCCGGGATGCACCCGGTCCAGATCGGGTTCGGGGACATAGGCCCTGATCCAGGTGGGGTGGGTCAGGACGACGCTGTAGACGATGTCGCCGGCTGCGGCGACAGTGCCCGGTTCCTTGACGCGCGACATCACCACGCCGTCTTCGGGCGCGCTCAGGGTGGTGTCGGCGAGATTCTGCCGGGCCAGGTCTAAAGCCGCCTTGGCTTGATCGAGTTGGCCCTTGGCGGCGTCGATGCGTTCCTGCCGCGGTCCTTTGACCGCCAGGATCAGGGCGGCCTTGGATGACGCCAGTTGAGCCTCGGCCTGACGCAGGGAAGCTTGGGCCAGATCGTAGTTGGAGTGCGAGGTGAAATCGCTTTTCACCAGTTCCTGCTGACGCTTGAACGTCAGGCGGGCATTGACCAGCGTCGCCTCGGCCTGGGCCACCTGGGCTTTGGCTTGATCGATTTCTTCCGGGCGGGAGCCGTTTTCAAGCTCGGTCAGGGCGGCGGCGGCGGACGTCTGCTGCCCCGCGGCCTGATCCAGGGCGGCTTGATAATTGGTGCGTTCCAAAGTGGCGATGATCTGCCCGGCGGCGACTTTGTCGCCCTCTTGAACAGCCATGGCGTCGATGCGTCCGGCAACCTTGAAGGAGAGATCGGCCTGACGAACGTCGACGTTGCCTTGCAGGGCCAGGGAGCCGCTCGGGCTTTGAGGATGCTGCCACAGCCATCCGCCGATGGCGGCGACGGTAATGGCAAGCGCGGCGCCGGCGACTAGGGGCCTGTTCATCATGACCTCCACGGGAACAATAACCCTTGGATTTTAGGCCTTTTTCGTCATGCGGCAAGCGCCGTTCCCAGATAAAGCACATGATCGAACTGTATATATCAACAAAATTAATTGACTAAGCCGCTTCTGGTATATAATATTTATATACTAAATGAACGTGTGAAATTGGACGATGACGATGGCTTCTCGCGGATTTGCCCTGGCGGCGCTGATTTTATTGGCGGTGGCCGCCCTCAGCCCCTTCACCGGCGCTGGCGCGGCCGGGCCGAAGCCTGCCGTCAGCCTGTACGGGCGTTAAGCGCCTACAATCCCAGCCTGGGCATTTCGTTTTTCGGGCAGCGGTCCATGACCACCTCCAGCCCGGCGGCTTCGGCCTTGTCAGCAGCCTCTTCGTTGACGACACCCAACTGCATCCACACCACTTTGGCCTTGATGGCGATGGCGTCGTCCACCACCGGACCGACCTGATCGCTGGCGCGGAAGATGTCGACCATGTCCACCGGCACGGGGATGTCGCGCAGGCCGGCATAGACGGTTTCCCCCAGCAGGGTCTGTCCGGCCAGACCTGGGTTGACCGGAATCACCCGATAGCCCTTGGCCTGAAGAAAGGCCATGACATAATGCCCGGCCCGTTCCGGCTTGGCCGAGGCGCCGACCACGGCGATGGTTCGCACGCTGGTCAAAATCCGCCGCATTTTATCCTGCATGGATCCTCCGATATATTGGATGCGAGCAGAGCGCCTTTCTCTTGATGCGTCAACCGTGCCATAACTTGCGGCCATGACTTTCGACGATCTGCAAGCCCTGGTTCTTTTCCGCGATTCCAATCTGATCGTGCTGAACAAGCCGGCGGGGCTGGCCGTCCATGGCGGCCCGAAGACGCCGGTGCACCTGGAGGCCATGCTCGACGGCCTGCGCTTCAACCTTTCCCACCCGCCCAGGCTGGTGCATCGGCTGGACCGCGACACGGCGGGCTGCCTGATCCTGGCCCGCCACGACAAGGCGGTCGGCCGCATGGGGCGGCTGTTCAGCGCCGGAGCGGTGGACAAGACCTATTGGGCGGTGGTCGCGGGCGGCCCGGAAGCGGATTCGGGCCGGGTCGATCTGCCGTTGCTGAAAATCAGCTCGGTTAGGGACGGCTGGCGGATGGTCGCCGATGCTCGGGGGCAGACGGCGGCGACCGGCTGGCGGGTTCTCGGGCGGGGCGGGGGGCTCTGCTGGCTGGAGTGCAAGCCCGAGACGGGGCGCACCCATCAGATCCGCGTTCATTGCGCCAGCGGCTTGGGCGGGGCCATCGTCGGCGATCCGGTCTATGGCAAGGCCGGGCCGATGCTGCACTTGCAGTCCCATGCCGTCTCCATTCCCTATTGGGCCGACCGTCCGGCCATCCAGGTGTCGGCGCCAGCGCCGGATCACATGAAAACGGCGCTGGCGGTCTGTGGCTGGAACGACGATAGCCATTCGGCCATATAGTCCGGCGGCGGCGCCTCCACCGTCAGCGGATCACGGCGCAGACGCAGGCCGACGCTGCGGGCGTGCAGAAGCAAGGGCGGCCTATCTCCGGCCGGACCGTAAAGCCGGTCCCCGAGAATGGGGCAGCCGAGAATGGCGCAATGGGCGCGCAATTGGTGGGTGCGGCCGGTTTCGGGCGTTAGCTCCAGCCAGGAATAATCGGCGTTTCCGCCTAGGCGTCGCCAATGGGTGACGGCGGGCGGTCCCTCGGCCACCGCCCGCATGCGGTCGCCTTCCGGTCCAGTCAGCTTGCGGATGGGCTGAGATAGGCATCCGGCTGGCTCGGCCGGCTGTCCCCGCACCACCGCCCAATAGATTTTGTCAATCTGACGACGGGCGAAGGCCCGGCCCAGCAGGGCCAGCGCCTCGTCGTGGCGGCCCAGCACCAGACAGCCCGACGTATCCTTGTCCAGCCGGTGAGCCAGCCGGGGCGGCGTCGGCTGTTCGAAGCGCAGGGCGCCGAAATGGGCTTCCAGATCGTCGGCCGTGCGGGCGCCCTTGTGTACGGCAATGCCGCCGGGCTTGTTCAGGATCAGCATATCGCCGTCCCGGTAAAGCACCAAGGCGGAGAGATCCAGGCTCATGCCGTGGTGATCTGGGTGTCGTCCGAGCCGTCTTCGCGGGCGGTCAATGCCTGGGCGCGCTCGGTGTCGGGGGCGGGCAGGGTGAACAGGAAGGTGCTGCCGTGGCCGGGGGTCGATTCCACCCAGATCCGTCCGTCGTGGCGTTCGATCACCCGCTTGCAGATCGCCAGTCCGACGCCGGTGCCGGGATAGCTGTCGCCTTTATGCAGGCGGCGGAACAGTGTGAAAATATGTTCCAGATATTCCCCGGGAATGCCGATGCCGTCGTCGGTGACGGAAAACAGATAATCCTCGCTCTGGCGGCGGGCCTGCACGGCGATACGCGGATTGCTGCCCGGACGGCGGAACTTGATGGCGTTTCCGATCAGATTCTGAAACAGCTGGGTCAACTGCATGCCGTCGCCGACCACCGCCGGAAGCTCGCCCAAGGTGATCTCGGCGCCGGCCTCGTGGATGCTTTCGCGCAGGTTCTGCAAGGCCAGTTCCACCAGATCGCGGCTTTCCAGCCGCGAGAACGGCGTGCCTTTGCGGGAAACGCGGGAAAAGGCCAGCAGATCGTTGACCAACGCATACATGCGCTTGCCGCCGGTAATGATGTAATGGAGGTATTCCTTGGCTTCGTCGTCCAGTACGTCGGCGGCGCGGCGTTCCAGCAACTGGCTGAAGCTGGTGATCGAACGCAAAGGCTCCTGCAGATCGTGCGAGGCGACGTAGGCGAAGCGTTCCAGCTCCATGTTCGAGGCGGCCAGGGCATCCACCATGCGGCGCATGTCCTGTTCGGTCTGGATGCGTTCGGTGATGTCCAGCATGCTGCCGACGGTGGAAGGTCTGCCGCGGTAATAGATGCGGTTGCTCCAGACCAGACCGTAAAAGGTGCTGCCGTCCTTGCGCAGGGAGGTCACCTGATAGGGATGCCCCGGTTCCCCGGCGGCGCGGCGGCGGGTGTTTTCCTCGACCAGCGCGCGTTCCTCAGGGGTGACGGTGTCCATGGGCGCCAGTTTCAGGAATTCCTCGACCGTATAGCCGTACATGGAGGCCATGGCCGAATTGACGAAGTCGAAGCGCATGTTCTTGATGCGGAACACGCCCACCGTGGTGGCTTCCATAGTGGTGCGGAATTCGATCTCGCTTTCCCGCTGGATGGCGATGGCCATGTTACGCTGCTGGTTCTGAAGAAACAGCCGGCGGGTTACGGCGACGATGGCGACGCCGCCCAGCAGCCAGATCAGGCCGTGCAGGCCGGTGGACGTGGTGGTGGAGCGGGTCAGGTCACGCCGCCAGGTTTCCAGCTTGTCCTGTAGGGCGTGGTCGCCGCTGGCGGCGGCGCTTTCGGCCACTTGGGACAAATGCAGGTTCTGGATGGAATGATCGTTCAGCGAGACGGCCAGGGAAAGAACGATCACCAGGGACCAGAAAAGAAAAACCGTCAGGGCGCGGCGCCAGAACAAAGCTCCGCCCTCCAGATTCGCCAGGGACGATTCTTCTTCCCTTTGCGGCCAGGACGGCTGTGCCGGCTGATTGCTGCCCTCGTCCCCCAAGGACTTGGCCTCCCCTTTCTTTATTGCCAACGATCCTACGCCGAGATGCGAGGCTAGACAACAGCTCCTAGGACCGTTGTCGTATGCGGGCGATGTCTTCGGCGAAATCCGCCAGAACGCGGCGGTAGACGTCGCGCTTGAAGGGGGCGACGCTGGCGATCACCTCCTGGGGCGGCAGCCAGCGCCATTGGCTGAATTCGGGGTGGCGGGTGCGCAGGTCGATTTCGTGGTCTTGGCCGGTGAAGCGCAGCAGCAGCCATTTGTGCTGTTGTCCCCGGAAATGCTGGGCCCGCTTGGTCGCCTTGGCGTCGGGGTAGTCGTAACGGTGCCAGTCGGCCAGTTCCGAGGCGATCACGGCCCGGCTGGTGCCCAGTTCCTCGGCCATTTCACGAAAGGCGGCGGCGTGGGGATGTTCGCCGGGGTTCAAGCCGCCCTGCGGCATTTGCCACGGCGGCGGACGGTTGTCACGCCGATGCCCCGCGAAGACGAGGCCTTCGCGGTTGATCAGCACGATTCCCACACCCGATCGGTATTCCGTGCGTTCCTGCATCGCTTGCCGGAGCTTTTTGTGGATTTTTCCCTGCCGCGTTCATAGCACGGAACCGAGGTTCAGAGTATGCAAAAACCGTCACAACCATCCGCGCGCCTTCCGGCGGAGATTGACCGTCCGAGCGATCAGGTCATAATCGGACAGGATCTCCGCGAATGGAACAGGGGGCAAGGTGTACGCCTATTTTCTGGTGGCATTGGGCAGCGCCGTCGGCGGGGTCGGCCGCTTCTGGCTGTCGGGGCTGATCGCCAGAAGCTTCGGGGAAAGTTTTCCCTGGGGAACGCTGATCATCAATATCAGCGGCTGCTTCGTCATCGGGCTGTTCGCCACCCTGACCGGCACCGAGGGGCGGGTTTATGTGCCGGGCGAATGGCGGCAGTTTTTCATGGTCGGCATTTGCGGCGGCTATACCACCTTTTCCTCGTTCAGCCTGCAAACCCTGACCCTGGCCCAAGGCGGCGAATGGTTGGGGGCGGGAATGAACATTCTGCTGTCGGTGGCGCTGTGTCTGTTGGGCGTATGGATCGGGCACAGTCTGGCCCTGTGGATCAACGCCATGGAGGGAGCCTGATCATGCGAGTTCCCCAGGACGCGGCATTGCTGCGCATTTATCTGGGCGAGAGCGATCGTTGCGACGGCCGCCCCGCTTTCGAGGCCATCGTCGCGGCCGCCCGGGACGAACGTCTGGCCGGAGCGACGGTGCTGCGCGGACCCTTGGGCTTCGGGCGTTCCAGCCGTTTTCACACGGCCAAGATCCTGCGCCTGTCCGACGATCTGCCGCTGGTGATCGAAATCGTCGACGCCGCCGACAGGATCGAGGCTTTCTTGCCCAAGCTGGCTCCCATGGTCGGCAGCGGACTGGTCACCGTGGAAAAAGTGCGGGTGATCCAATATGGCGATACGCCCGACGGAGTGGCTCGATGACCACCACCGAGGTTTACAGCTGTAAACCCGGCCAGCAGTTGAAAGAGGGGCGCCTGGATTTCGCGCCCGAGGTGGAGACCAAGGATCAGGCCGATGCCGACGCCCGGCGGCGCTGCAAGATCGATCCGGCCCTGGCCAAGGTGGCCTATTACCGGGTCGAGGAGGATGGGCGCTTCCGCATGCTGCATGTATACGCCAATCCCAGACCCTCGACTCCCGTTTTGGTCCGCCGCTCCATGGCGCAAAGCGATTTCAAGCCCAGAGCCGGAAGCGCCAAGCCGTATCCTCAGCCGACTTTGCTGCAACGCCTGATTCGGCTGTTTCGGCCGGACAAGAGGTAAGAAAAATGCATTTACATAAAATTTGATTAGATATGTTTGAAAGTGCAGGCTGCCTTGCAGGCAATGCATTTCACCCTATCGGCGATCTGGTCTACTTTGCGAGTGTCGCTGGGAAGGCCACGAGGCGCACCTTCCCCCCCCATCCACCCGGTGTTTCGTGGTCCCCAGCGATAACCTCCTGACATTGACGCCTTTTGATCGGAGCGGGCCGTGATGGCTTTGCTCGATGCTTTCAACTGGGTTCAGGCCATCGGCTGGGCGGCGGCGGTCGTCAGCCTGCTGTCTTATCAGGCGCCTGGCCGAGGCATGGTCATCGCCCTGCAAATCGTAAGCTGTCTTTTGCTGGTGGCGCACTATGTCGGTCTGGGAACGCCAGTCGGGGCGGTGTTTAATTTTTTAGCACTGCTGCGCGGCCTGGCCGCTTTGTGGAACAACCGTTGGCGGCGGCATCTGGTGCTGGGATTTTTGCCGCTGCTCTGGGGCGTGGCGATCGTCAGTCACCAAGACTGGAAAGACCTTATTCCAGCTATGGCAATGACTTTTTCAACTTTTGCCCAAGCGGCGCCAAGGATTCTCAATCTTCGACTTTATATGCTGGCGTCCAGTCCGCTGTGGTTCGCCTATGCGGCCCTATGCGGGTCGCAAGGAGGTATGGCGTATGAAATATTAAACACACTCTCGAACGGCACCGCGATTTTCCGCTATCATCTTCTTCCCTGGTTCGCCCGCAGGCGTACCGCCGCCTGATCTCCGGCCGTTCATTCCGGCTTTTTCCATGGAAGGTCCAGATATGGTTTCCAATTCCCTGCGCGATAAAGATTTGGCCTATACGCTGCACCCCTATACCAACCTGCGCGCCCATGAGAAGCGCGGTCCGCTGATTCTGGTGCGCGGCGAAGGCGTGCGCGTCTTTGACGAACAGGGCAAGAGCTACATCGAGTCCATGGCCGGTCTGTGGTGTGCGTCGCTGGGCTTTTCCGAACATCGTCTGGCCGAAGCGGCCAAGCGCCAGATGGATGCGCTGCCCTTCGCCCACCAATTCAGCCACAAGGCCCACGAGCCGGGAATCGAGCTGGCTGAACGTCTGATCGCGATGGCGCCGGTGCCCATGAGCAAGGTGTTCTTCGCCAATTCGGGGTCGGAAGCCAACGACACCGTCATCAAGATGGTCTGGTATTTCAACAACGCCTTGGGCCGCCCCGAAAAGAAGAAGATCATCTCGCGCCGCAAGGGATATCACGGCGTCACCGTGGCGGCGGCCAGCATGACGGCGCTGCCGGTCAATCAGCGCGGCTTCGATCTGCCCATCGACCGCATCCTTCACGCCGACACGCCCCATGCCTATCACGAGGCTTTGCCGGGCGAGGACGACGAGGCTTTCGCCACCCGTCTGGCCGACAATCTGGAAAAGCAGATTCTGGCCGAGGGGCCGGAGACCGTGGCGGCGTTCTACGCCGAACCGATCATGGGCGCCGGCGGCGTCATCGTGCCGCCCAAGACCTATTATCCCAAGATCAAGGCGGTCTGCGCCAAATACGACGTGCTGACGGTGGCCGACGAGGTGATCTGCGGCTTCTTCCGCACGGGCAACGCCTGGGGCAGCACCACCATGGATTATACCCCCGACATTCTGACCTGCGCCAAGGCGCTGTCGTCGGCCTATCTGCCGATCTCGGCGGTGATGGTCACCGACCGGATCTATCAGGCCATCGCCGACGCTTCCGCCGCGTTGGGCAGTTTCGGCCACGGCTACACCTATTCGGCTCATCCGGTTCCCGCCGCCGTCGCCATCGAAACCTTGAAGATTTACGAGGAGCGGGACATCGGGGCGCATGTCCGCGATGTCGGCGCGCATATGCAAAAGCGCCTTCAGGAGCTGGCTTCCCATCCGCTGGTGGGCGAGAAGCGCGGCGTTGCCTTGATCGGAGCGCTGGAACTGGTGGAAGACAAGGCGACCCGCAAGAATTTCGATCCCGCGCGCGGCGTTGCCGCCAAGGTCATCGACGCCATGGAGCGGCGGGGCGTTATCGGGCGCAATCTGATGAACGACACCCTGGCGTTCTCTCCGCCGCTGATCATCGCCAAGGCGGAAATAGACGAGATGCTCGATCGCGTCCAGGAATCCTTGGACGAGGTGGCCTCCAGCCTTTGAGACTTGGCGGCTCCGCCCCTTTTCCCGACGGGAAAAGGGGCGGCGCCGGCATAGAAAAACCCGCGGCCTTGCGGCGCGCGGGTTTTCTTTAGATCGGCTTTCCGACCGGGAAGTTACTTGATCTTCGCTTCCTTGAACTGGACGTGCTTGCGCACGACGGGATCGTACTTGCGGAATTCAAGCTTCTCGGTCGTCTTACGCGGGTTCTTCTTCGCCACGTAGAAAAAGCCGGTGCCAGCGGTGCTGAGCAGCTTGATGAGAATGGTGGCGGGCTTAGCCATGATAAAAACCCCGAATTGCTCAATGACGACTTCAGGCCGGGCAAAATACAGTCTGTCGCGGATGTGTCAAGGGGAAGATGTGGTTTTCGCCTCGGGAATTTGCAAGTTCTGTCCAGAGGCCAGGGAAACCGCCTTGTGGTACAGGGCGTCGTCGTGCAGCAGGCGCCGGGCCAGAGTGGTGTCGAAGGCCTTTGTGGCGGCGTCGGTCAGGCGGTTTTCCGCCGGGCAGGACAGGCGCAGACGGTGCCGCAGCTCGGTTTGTTCGACCTTCGAGGCCCGCCAGACGGCCATTTGGGCCGGTAGCGTGTTGTCGGGGGCGTCGAGACCGTCCAGCAGCGCCTGCGCTTCGGCGGCGCTGCTGGCGCCTTCGCTGCACAGAGTGGGCAGCACGCCGAGTTCGTGCAGCGAATAGCCGCTGGGGGCGTAATAGCGGGACCAGGTCAGGGTCAGTTCGCCGTGGTTGGGCAGGCTCAGGACCGTCTGCACGGTGCCCTTGCCGTAGCTGTTGGAGCCGATGATCACGGCGCGTCCGGAATCCTGCAGCGCCGCCGCCAGGATTTCCGCCGCCGAAGCCGTGCGCCCGTCCACAAGCACCACCAGCGGCACCCGCTCGGCCAGATCGCCCGGGCGGGCTTCATAGGCTTGCAGACTGTCGGGATGGCGGCCGCGGGTGCTGACGATGGGGCCTTCGGCGATGAACAGGTCGGCAATGGCCACCGCCTGATCCAGCAGCCCGCCGGGATTGCCCCGCAAATCCAGAATCACGCCCTTCAAGTCCCGATGGCCGCTGAGCGCCGCCAGGGCCTTGAACATCTCGCCGCCACTGGCTTCGGTGAAGCCCGACAGGGTGATGGTCGCCACGCCGTCCTGGGTGGCCTCCAGGGCCACGGTCGGGGGGACGATGTGGTCGCGGGTCAGGGTGATCACCGAGGCCTTTTGCTGCCCTTGGGTACGGATCGTCAGCGATATGGCACTGGCTACCGGTCCGCGGATCAGTTTCGACACGGCGTCCTGGCTGAGGCCGCCGACCGACTGGCCGTCGATGGCCAGGATATGGTCTCCGGCCCGCAGATGCGCCTTCGAGGCCGGGGTGTTGGGCAGAACCTCCAGCAGCGTGATGTCGCTTTCGTGGGGTTCCAGCCGCACGCCGATGCCGCCGAAGCCGCTGCGGTTGGCCCGGTGCTCCTCGGCTTCCGTCGGCGGAGCGTAACGGGAAAAACGGTCCAGGTGGGCCAGGGCGGCGTCCATCATCACCGCCCGCACATGTTCCGGGTCGGCCTGAGCCACCAGGGGCGACAGGGTTCGGGCCTCGGAAATCATATGTTCGGCGATGGCGGCCCAGCCGTCCGGGTCGTCGGCAGCCGGGGCGGGATACTGTGTCGCCAGCCGCCCGGCGTAATGCAGACCGATGCGGCGGCTGGTCAGCTGTTCCACCCGCAAGGCCGGATCGATGGTGGCCAGGGCGGATATGGCGTCGAAGGCCAAGGGACCGATGGCGACGGCTTCCAGGGCGCGGTCCTGGATGGCGTCGAAGGCGGAAACCAGCGTGGCGTCGCCGGCCGTCAGGCCGTTCTCCTCGTCGGCGAACGCGGGGCAGGCCAAAGCGGCGCAAAGCAGCAGGGCGGCAAGAGACGGCGTTCGGCGCAAGGAACCACTCCAGGGATGATCCGGCGATTATGGAGAAAGCGCCGCCCCCGGGAAAAGAGGAAAAAACTGCCGGGCTGCGGCGGCCGGCAGTCTATCGGCGCTTGCGGGGCGGCTTGGCGGTTCCGGGAACCTTGCGCTTGGATTTCGGCTTGGCGGCGGCACGGCCTTTCGTCGGCGGCCGGCCTGAGAACGGGCGGCGTCCGTCGTCGGGAGCCTTGGCGCGGGGACCGTTGCGGCTCATGGTCGGAGCCCCGGTCATCTCGAAGACGAGGCTGCCGGTCAGGGGATTGGCCTCGGCCAGCTTGACCTCCACCTGATCGCCCAGGCTGAAGACCATGCCGCCGCGCTTACCGATCAGGCAGTGGCGGACTTCGTCATGAACGTAGAAATCGCCGGGCAGGGTGGAGATCGGCACCAGTCCGTCGGCGCCGGTTTCGTCCAGGCTGACGAACAGACCGAAACGGGTGACGCCGTTGACCCGGCCGGCGAAGCTGGCGCCCACGCGGTCGGCCAGGAAGATGGCGGTGAAGCGGTTGAGGGCGTCGCGCTCGGCTTGGGCGGCGCGGCGTTCCGTGGCCGAAATATGTTCGCCGATTTCGACGAAACGGCCCTGGCTGTCGGGCGGCAGGGCTCCTTGTCCCAATTGCAGGCCATCGATCAAGGCGCGGTGCACCAGCAGGTCGGCATAACGGCGGATCGGCGAGGTGAAGTGGGCGTATTTGGCCAGGCCCAGGCCGAAATGGCCGATGTTTTCGGGGCTGTAGACTGCTTGCGCCTGGCTGCGCAGCACCACCTCGTTGACCAGATGGGCTTCGGGCATGTCCTTGGCCCGTTCCAGAATCTGATTGAAATGCTGGGTGCGCAGCACTTGTCCCTTGGCCAGATTGAGCCCAATGGTGGTCAGGAAGTCACGCAAGGATTCCAGCTTTTCCGCCGACGGCAGATCGTGGACGCGGTACATGCAGGGACGATGCATGGCCTCGATCTGCTCGGCGGCGCAGACGTTGGCGGCGATCATGAAATCTTCGATCAGCTTGTGGCTGTCGTAGCGGGGGCGCGGCACCACTTTTTCGATGCGGCCGTCGGCGCCGATGATCACTTTGCGCTCGGGCAGATCCAGATCGAGCACGCCGCGGGCCTCGCGGGCTTTGAACAGGGCTTTCCAGGCGCCGTACAGGGGCGTCAGCACAGGTTCCAGCAAAGGAGCGGTGCCGTCGTCGGGATTGCCGTCCAGGGCCTGCTGGACGCGCTCGTAGGTCAATCGGGCGGCGGAGCGCATCAGGCCGCGCACGAATTTGTGCTTCAGCTTGTTGCCCTCGGCGTCGATCCACATGTGGACGGCCATGCAGGGGCGGTCTTCGTCGGGTTTCAGCGAGCACCAGCCGTTGGACAAGGCCTCGGGCAGCATGGGCACCACGCGGTCGGGGAAATAGACTGAGTTGCCGCGCTTGAAGGCTTCCTTGTCCAGGGCGTCGCCGGGGCGGACGTACCAGGCGACGTCGGCGATGGCGACGATCAGGTGCCAGCCGCCGTTTTCGGTGGGTTCGGCGAACACAGCGTCGTCGAAGTCGCGGGCGTCCTCGCCGTCGATGGTCACCAGCGGAATCAGGCGCAAATCGGTGCGCTCGCCCAGCGGGGCGGCGACTGAGCGTTCGGCCTGCTCGACGGCGGCGTCGGGGAAGTCGCAGGGAATGTCGTAGCTGTGGATGGCCACCAAGCTGACCGAGCGGGGATCGGCCATGCTGCCCAGGCGTTCGACGATCTTGACCGGCTTCAGGCCATAGGGGCGGGCGCCCGGCAGCAATTCGCACAGCACCAGCTCGCCGGCCTCGGCGTCCAGGGAGTCGGCGCGCAGGATGGAATAATCGGCTTTCTGGCGGCGGTCGGTCGGGCGCAGGCGGCCTTGGCCGTCGGCGGTCAGTTCATAGACCCCCAACACCTTGGCCGGACCTTCGGTGATGCGGCGTTCGGCGCGGGCTTCGTAAATGCCTTCCCGCAGGCGGCGTACGCGGGCCAGCACACGGTCGCCGACGCCAAGAGGCTGTTCACCATGCTTGGCCGGAGCCATGTAGATGCGTGGCGGGCGGCCGTCCTGGTCCCAGGTCAGGGGCTTGGCCAGCAGTTCGCCGTCTTCGTCGGTGCCGCTGATTTCGACGATCAAGGTGTCGGGCAGGGAACCGGGATTGCCGAAGCGGCGGCCGTGGCCGCGTTCGACCGCGCCGGATTTCTCCAGATCGCGGATCATCTGTTTCAGCTCGATCCTGGCGTCGCCCGTCAGGTTGAAGGCCCGCGCCAGTTCCCTCTTTCCCACCCGGCCCGGCGATTCGCGGATGAACTCCAGCAATTGCTCGCGGGTGGGAAGGGGGACGTGCTTCGGGGGCTTCTTGTCCAATGGCTATTCCTTGGTGGCGGCAGCTTTCTTCGCTGCGGGTTTCTTGGCCGCCGGCTTTTTGGCCGCGGCCGTTTTCGTGGCGGTTTTCTTCGCCGGAGCCTTTTTGGCGGCAGGTGGCTTCTCGGCGGTTTCGCTCTTCGTGGCGGCCGTTTTCTTGGCTGGGGCCTTCTTGCCCTTGGCCGGAGACTTGCCCTGCTTCTCGGCCTTGGCGGCCAGCAGGGCGACGGCCTCTTCCAGGGTCACTTCGTCGCGGCCCTTGGGCAGGTTGGCGTTGATGCCGCCATGGCTGACATAGGGACCGAAACGGCCCGAGCTGAGATTGATCGGCTTGCCGTCGGCGGGATGCTCGCCCAGCGACCGGGCCGGCGTTTTGGCTTTGGCTCCGGCCAGCAGCTCGACGGCGCGGTTCATGCCGATTTCCAACACGCTGTCCTCGCGGCCGATGGATTTATAGATGCCGCCATGCTTCAGGTACGGTCCGAAACGGCCGACGCCGGCGGTGATCTCTTCGCCGCTTTCGGGATGCGTGCCGATCAGACGCGGCAGGGCCAGCAGCTTGAGGGCGATCTCGTGGGAGACCGACGCCGGTTCCAATCCTTTGAACAGGCTGACGCGCTTGGGCTTGGCTTTTTTGTCCTCGCCTTCGCCCAGTTGCACGTAATGGCCATAGGGCCCCTTGCGCAGGGTGATGGGCATGCCGGTTTCCGGGTCCATGCCCAGATCCTTCGGTCCGTCCGACGCCTCTTCCGCCGGGGCGCCCTCGCCGCCGGTGGACAGCGGGCGGGTGAAGCGGCATTCGGGATAGTTCGAGCAGCCGATGAAGGCGCCGAACTTACCCAGTTTCAGGCTCAGACGGCCGGCGCCGCAGGTCGGGCAGACGCGGGGATCATGACCGTCGGCGGCGGCGGGGAAGAAGTGCGGCCCAAGAACTTCGTCCAGGGTGTCGAGAACCTGGGAAACGCGCAGATCCTTGGTGTCATCGACGGCGGCCTTGAAATGTTCCCAGAACTGTCGCAGCACCGTCTTCCAGTCGATGCGTCCGCCGGAAACGTCGTCCAGCTGGTCTTCCAGTTCGGCGGTGAAGTTGTACTGCACATAGCGCTGGAAGAAATTTTCCAAAAAGGCCGTGACCACCCGGCCGCGGTCTTCCGGGATGAAACGCCGCTGATCCAGGCGGACATAGTCGCGTTCCTGCAGCACCGAGATGATCGAGGCATAGGTGGACGGCCGGCCGATGCCCAGCTCTTCCAGCTTCTTCACCAGACTGGCTTCCGAATAACGGGGCGGCGGCTGGGTGAAATGCTGAAGGGGGCGGACGTCCTTGCGGGCCATGGCCTCGCCTTCCGCCACGTCGGGCAGCAGCCTGTTTTCGTCGTCGCCATCGGCGCTGTCGTCGCGGTCCTCGCGGTACAGCGTCAGGAAGCCCTCGAACTTTACCACCGAGCCGGTGGCGCGCAGGGCCAGCTGGCTGTCGGCGGAGGCGATGTCCACCGCCACCTGATCCAGCAGGGCGCTTTCCATCTGGCTGGCGACGGTGCGGCGCCAGACCAGTTCGTACAGGCGCAACTGATCGCGGTCGAGATAGCGGGCCACGTCCTGCGGCTTGCGGAAGATGTCGGTGGGGCGGATGGCCTCGTGGGCCTCCTGGGCATTCTTGGCCTTGGTCTTGTAGACGCGGGGTGCGTTCGGTAGGAAGCCGTCGCCATATTGCTGGCCGATCAGGGCGCGGGCGGCGCCGATGGCCTCGGCGGCCATCTGTACGCCGTCGGTTCGCATATAGGTGATCAGACCGACCGTCTCGCCGCCGATGTCGACGCCTTCGTAAAGGCGCTGGGCCAGCTGCATGGTGCGGGCCGCCGGCAGATGCAGCTTGCGCGACGCCTCCTGTTGCAGGGTCGAGGTGGTGAACGGCGGGTAGGGGTGGCGTTTGGCCTGTTTGCGTTCGACCTTCTCCACATGGAAATCGGCGGCCAGAATCTGCTTTTCGGCGGCGCGGGCGGCGGTTTCGTCGGCCAGATCCATCTTGTCCAGCTTGACGCCGTTCAGGCGGGTCAGGCCGGCGGTCAGCAGCGCCTGCTTCGAGGTTTGAAAATCGGCCTCGATGCTCCAATATTCCTGGCTGCGGAAACTTTCGATCTCGGCTTCACGCTCGCAGATCAGGCGCAGAGCCACCGACTGCACGCGGCCGGCCGAACGGCTGCCCGGCAGCTTGCGCCACAGCACCGGCGACAGGGTGAAGCCCACCAGATAGTCGAGGGCGCGGCGGGCCAGATAGGCGTCCACCAGTTCCTGGTCAAGGTCGCGGGGATTGCGCATGGCCTCGGTGACGGCGGACTTGGTGATCTCGTTGAAGACCACGCGCTTGACGTCGACGCCTTTCAGGGCCTTGCGGTCTTCGAGCACGCGGCGGACATGCCAGGAAATGGCTTCTCCCTCGCGATCAGGGTCAGTCGCCAGAATCAGGCTCTCGGCGCCCTTCAGCGCCTGGGCGATGTCGCGGACATGCTTTTCCGACTTGGGGTCGGTGTCCCAATCCATGGAAAAATCGTCTTCGGGGCGTACCGAGCCGTCCTTGGCCGGCAGGTCGCGGATGTGGCCGTAGCTGGCCAGAACCGTATAGTCGGACCCGAGGTACTTGTTGATGGTTTTCGCTTTGGCGGGCGATTCGACGACGACGACTTTCATGGACTCTATGACAGCTTCTGTTGACAGCGCTTTTCCGCAATTAGCCTATTTCGCGCCGAATAGCGACCCTCCATTTCCGCAAAGCGCATAAAAAGACTCAAGGGAGGAGACGCCGGCAGGTCGGTTTCAGGGCAGGAGCGAGACCTTGTCGCCGCCGTGGCGCTCCAACCGTCCGGCCAGTTCCAGCTCAAGCAGGACCATGGACAGCAGCGGGCTGGACAGTCCGCTCTGGCGCAGGATTTCATCGGTGGTGACGGGAACGGGAGACAGGCATTCCGCCACGACGCGGTGGGCCTTGTTCAATGCGCTTTCGTCGGGAAGGCCGGCGGCGGGGCCGGAGAAACCGTCTGTCGAAGGTTCGCTCAAGGAGTGGCGCAGCATGCCGCTCAACACCTCCATGACGTCGGCGGCGGTCTCGGTCAGGGTGGCGCCCTGCTTGATCAGGCCGTTGGGTCCCTGACACCGTGGATCCAGCGGCGAGCCGGGCACGGCGAAAATCTCGCGGCCCTGTTCCAAGCCCAGACGGGCGGTGATCAAAGAGCCCGAGCGGGGCGCGGCTTCGACCACCACGACGCCCAGAGACATGCCGGAAATCAGCCGGTTGCGGCGGGGGAAATGCATGGCTTGAGGCGTGGCGCCCGGCGGCATTTCCGAGATCACGGCTCCGGCGTCGCAGATGCGGTCGTATAAATCCTGGTTCTCAGGGGGATAGATCACGTCGAGGCCGCCCGCCAAGACCGCCACGGTGCCGGTTCCGAGTGATCCTTCATGTGCTGCCGTGTCGATGCCGCGGGCCAGTCCCGACACCACCAGCAGGCCGCTGCGTCCCAATTCGGCGGCCAGCTGATAGGCCATGCGCCGCCCGGCGGCGGAAGCGTTGCGCGCCCCCACCAGGGCGATGGCGGAACGGGGCAACAGCTGCGAATTGCCCCGGCAGGTCAGCAGCGGAGCCGTTTCCAGGCTGCGCAGGGCGGGAGGAAAGCCCGGTTCGCAGGCGGCGATCATCTGGCCGCCCAGCTTTTGCAAAGCCGCCATCTCGCGTTCCGCCGCCGCCTTGGCATAGACGGAGATCGGTTTCTTGCCGCCCCCGCGTTTGGCCAGATCCGGCAGAACCTCCAACGCCCGCCCGGCTGAGCCGAAGCGTTCCAGCAGTTTGAAGAAGGTGACGGGACCGACATTCTCGCTGCGGTAAAGCCGCAGCCAGTCCAGGCGTTCCCGTTCGGTCAAAAGACGGTTGCTGTTCGACATGGTTTTCCCACTTTGCGGGAGAGGTGAGAACATGTCAAGAACGTGGCGTTGGCTCTCTTGGCCTGCCAATCGACATGGATATGTCTAAAGTAATGATTGTTATCTAGGGGCTATTCCAGAATGCGTTCTTCGGTTTTACAGTTGTAAAAAAACCAATAAGATATACGGCTGTTAAGCAAGCTTGAAAAATCGTCGAAGAACTCTTTGAAGAGAAATACCATGATGGCCTTTATCCATTCCCTTCGCGGGCGCATTACATTCCTGGCTCTTCTATCTATCGTTTCCGCGGGCCTGGTGGCCGGCGTCGGCGGCTATTTCGTCAAGCAGGCGCTGGTCGAACAGAGAATGAATTCGGTGCGGTTTATCGCCGATGCCGGGGCTGCCATCGCCAAAAACTATTACGATCAGGCTAAGAGCGGCGCGATGAGCGAGGACGAGGCCAAGGCGCGGGCTTCGGCGGCTATCGGCGCCATCCGCTATAACGGCGCGGAATATCTTTGGGTTTGGACGTCGGGCCTGATCAACGTCATGCACGGCAATCACGCCCTGATCGGCAAGAGCGGTTCCGAGATCAAGGACCGCAACGGCGTCTATGTCATCCGCGAGGCTGTGCGCGGCGGCATGGCCGAGCCTCCCGAATTCGTCCATTACGCTTGGCCGCGTCCCAACGATCCGCAAGGCCCGACCTATGACAAGCTGGCCTTTTCGGTCTATTTCAAGCCGTGGGACTGGGTGATCGGTTCGGGGGTCTACAGCGATGATTTGGACACCGCCTTTGCCGAGAAGATGACCATCTTCGGCTTGATCGTCGCCGGTCTGGGACTGGCGGCGCTGCTGGTCGGCTGGTATATCGCCCATGGCATCAGCAAGCCGCTCAATCAGGTGCGCGAAGCCATGACCCGGATCGCGGACGACGATCTTCAGGCCGAGATCATCGGCGAGAAGCGCCGTGACGAAATCGGCCAGATGGCCCGCACCCTGGCTCTGTTCAAAAGCCGCCGCCAGGATCAGAAGAGCCTGGAGGACAAAGCCGCCAGCATGGAAGCGCGCGCCGCCGAACAGCGCCGCGACGCCTTGAACAGCATGGCCGGACGTTTTGAATCCTCCATCGACGGCAATCTGCTCAAGGCCGCCAACATGGCCGACAGCCTGAAAGCGGTGGTGGCCGCCCTGATGGACAGCGCCCAGACCAACGTCACCCAAAGCGGTTCGGCCGCCGCGTCTTCTCGCTCGGTGTCCGGCAATGTTCAGGCGGTGTCGGCGGCGGTGGAGGAACTGGGGGCTTCGATCCGTGAAATCGCGCAGCAGGTCAACAGCTCGACCCGCGTGGCGGAAAGCGCCGCCGCCCAGGCCAACGACGCCGTCTCCAAGGTCACCAGCCTGGTGGAAAGCGCCGAGCGCATCGGCGACGTGGTCCGCCTGATCAACGACATCGCCAGCCAGACCAACCTGCTGGCCTTGAACGCCACCATCGAGGCGGCCCGGGCCGGAGATGCCGGCAAAGGCTTCGCCGTGGTGGCCAACGAGGTCAAGAGCCTGGCCAACCAGACGGCCAAAGCTACCGACGAGATCGGCGCCCACGTCGCCGCCATCCAAAGCTCCACCACCGTCGCCGCCAACGACATCCGCGAAATCGCCGAAGTGGTGGCTCAGTTCAGCTCGATCAGCGCCTCGGTCGCGGCGGCGGTGGAGGAACAGAATGCCGCCACCGACGAAATCGCCCGCGCCGTCAGCGCCGCCACCGACGACATGGTGCATCTGGACGGTGCCGTCAGCGGCGTCTCCGGCACGGCCGTCCAAGCCGGCGGCAGCGCCGAACAGGTGCGCGACGGCCTGGAGATCATGCGCGAGCATCTGCATCATCTACAGGAAAGCGCCCATACCTTCGTTTCCGACGTGCGCACCAGCGCCTAACGGCGGAAGGCGGCATGGACCATCATGCCGCCTTCGTCTCGGTGGGATAAACCGGAAGCTCCCGGGATCGCCCCGAATAAAAAAGCCGGCTTCAAGCCGGCTTTTTCTTTCCGATCTTGGGCTCTTCGCCTTTGAGCAGCCGTTTGATGTTGGCTTCGTGGCGGATGAAGCCGAGCACCGCCAGACCGGCAAACATGATGGCGTGGTCGGGCTTGCCCAGCAAAAGGGCGTAAACCGGCGACAAGGCCAGGGCCGTCAGGGCGGCCAACGAGGAAATGCGGAACAAAGCGGCCATGACCAGCCATGTCAGGCAAGCGCCCAGACCCACCGGCCAGGCGGTGACCAGGATGACGCCCAGGGTGGTGGCCACGCCCTTGCCGCCTTTGAATTGCAGCCAGGCGGGGAAGTTGTGGCCCAGCACGGCGCAGAAACCGGCGACCAGTCCGGCGGTTTCACCCAGGATGACCCAGGCCAGGGCGGCGGCGATGGCGCCCTTGCCGCCGTCCAGCAGCAAAGTGGCCAGGGCCAGTCCCTTGCGGCCGGTGCGCAGAACGTTGGTGGCGCCGATATTGCCCGAGCCGATGGCGCGGATGTCACCCAGCCCGGCCATGCGGGTCAAGACCAGCCCGAAGGGGATGGAGCCCAGCAGATAGCCGGCGACGGCGGCGGTGGCCAGCTCAATCATGGACGAACACCGTGCGTCCGTCGATGACGGTGCGCAGCACCTTGCCCTGAACGGGACGGCCGTCGAAAGGGGTGTTCTTCGACTTGGAATGGAACGTCTGCGGATTGACTTTCCAAGGCTTGTCGGGGTCGAACAGAACCAGATCGGCGGCGGCTCCGGCTTTCAGCCGTCCGGCCCCCAGGCCCAGCAACCGGGCGGGAGCCCAGGTCAGGCGCTCGATCAGCTTCAGCAGCGGCAGATGGCCGTTCTGGTACAGCTCCAGGCTGATGGGCAGCAGGGTTTCCAGCCCGACGCCGCCGAAAGCGGCTTGGGCGAAGGGCAGGCGTTTGGAGTCCTGATCTTGCGGCGCATGGTCCGAGGCGATGATGTCGATGGTGCCGTCCTTGATGCCTTCGACCACGGCGCGGCGGTCGTCTTCGGAGCGCAGGGGCGGCGAGAGCTTGGCGAAGGTGCGGTATTCGCCCACCGCCAGTTCGTTCAGGGCGAAATAGGGCGGGGCGGTATCACAGGTTACCGACAGGCCCTTGGCCTTGGCCTTGCGGATGATCTCGACGCCTTCGGCGGTGGCGACATGGGCGGCGTGGTAGCGGCCGCCGGTGATCTCGACCAGCCGCATGTCGCGTTCCAGAATGATGGCCTCGGCGGCGGGGCTGATGCCCGACAGACCCAGGCGGGTGGCCATCTCGCCCTCGTTCATCACGCCGTTTTCGGCCATGGTCGGCTCTTCGGCGTGCTGGACGATCAGCAGGCCGAAAGTGGCGGCATAGGACAGGGCGCGGCGCAGGGCCTGGGCGCTCTTGATGGCCTTGGTGCCGTCGGTGAAGGCCAGGGCGCCGGCTTCGGCCAGCATGCCGATCTCGGCCAGTTCCTTGCCTTCCAGCCCCTTGGTGGCGGCGGCATAGGGATAGACCTTGGTCAGGCCGTTCTTGCGGGCGCGGCGGGCGACGAACTCGACGGTGGCGACGTCGTCGATCACCGGGTCGGTGTTGGGCAGGCAGACCATCGAGGTGACGCCGCCGGCGACGGCGGCCTGACCGGCGGACAGCAGGGTTTCCTTGTGCTCCTCGCCGGGTTCGCGCAGTTGCACGCGCATGTCCACCAGACCGGGAGCCAGACAGGCGTCGCCGCAATCGATGACGCTGATGCCCGACGGCACGCCGTTGGCGAACAGAGCCGGGCCGAGGTCGATGATGGTTTCGCCGTCGGTCAGCAGGGCGCCCTTGGCGTCCAGGCCGGAAGCGGGGTCCAGCAGGCGGGCGTTGACGTAGGCGACGCGGCCTTGGGTATGGATGGACATTACTTCGCCTCCGCCGGGTTGCGGGTCAGGATGTCGAGACAGGCCATGCGCACGGCGACGCCCATCTCGACCTGTTCGCGGATCACCGAACGCTCAACGTCGTCGGCCAGATCGCTGTCGATCTCGACGCCGCGGTTCATCGGGCCGGGATGCATGATCAGGGCGTCGGGTTTGGCCGCCGACAGCTTTTCGTAATCCAGGCCGAAGAAGTGGAAATATTCGCGGATGCTGGGGATGAAATTGCCCTTCATGCGCTCGTTCTGGACGCGCAGCATCATGACGATGTCGCAGTCTTTCAGCCCCTTGCGCATGTCGTGAAAAACCTCGACGCCCATGCGGTCGACCTGGGAGGGGAGCAAGGTGCGCGGGGCGACCAGACGCACGTTGGCGCCCATGACGTTCAGCAGATGAATGTTGGAGCGGGCGACGCGGCTGTGCAGAACGTCGCCGCAGATGGCGACGGTCAGGCCGTCCAGATGGCCCTTGCGGCGGCGGATGGTCAGGGCATCCAGCAGCGCCTGGGTCGGATGCTCGTGCGCGCCGTCGCCGGCGTTGATCACCGCGCAATTGACCTTCTGCGACAGAAGCTGGGCGGCGCCGGAATCGGCGTGGCGCACCACCAGAACGTCCACATGCATGGCGTTCAGGGTCATGGCTGTGTCGATCAGGGTTTCGCCCTTGGCCACCGAACTGGCCTGAACCGACATGTTGATGACGTCGGCGCCCAGGCGCTTGCCGGCCAGTTCGAAGCTGGTGCGGGTGCGGGTCGAGTTCTCGAAGAACAGGTTGATCACCGTTTTGCCCCGCAGAGTGCTCATCTTGCGGTCGGTGGATCGGTTCTTTTCCACATAGCTGTCCGAAAGGTCGAGCAATGCGGTGATCTCCTGCGGGCCCAGGCCCTGGATGCCGAGGAGATGGCGGTGCGGATAAAGCATGTCGGTCATGGGGGCACACTATATGTCGGTGCTGGGAAAGCGGCAAGGGACCCAAATAAAGGGCAACCCATGCAAAAAGGTCAATCGCGGAATGGCGGCGTCATCCGGCTTCCTGGCGGGTCAGTTCCTGCAATTGGAAGCGGGCGTCGGCCAATTCCTCGCCGGCGGAGCGAATGGTCTGGGCCATGGAGCGCATCAGCACCAGCAGCCCGGGCGGGGCGCTTTCCAGCATCTGGTCCATGGAGTCCTTGGTGATGACGGCGCAAACGGCGTCCTCGCTGGCGACGGCGCTGGCCATGCGGGGGCTGGGATCCAGCAGGGCCAGTTCGCCGAAGATGCCGCGCGGTCCGACGCTGCCCAGGGCGATGCGTTTGCCGGAAATGGTCTTGAAGATGCTGATGGCGCCGCTTTCGACGATATAGGCGGCGTCGGCGGTGTCGCCCTGCTTGAAGATCGAGCTTCCCTTGGGAAAGCTCCGGCGCTCGGGCGCCACGGGCTTTCTGTCGTTCTCACCGGCCATCGAACCCTCCCAGGAAATTGGGCGACATTCTCTTATCAACCGGGCTTTTGCGCAACTAGAACAGAGCCGGGCGCGACAGGGCGTCGAGAGCGCCCTGAAGGATGTAGGCGGCGGCCATCTTGTCCACCACCTCGCCCCGGCGTTTGCGCGAGGCGTCGGCCTCCAGCAGCGTGCGGGTGACGGCGGCGGTGGACAGGCGTTCGTCCCAGAACAGGATCGGCAGATCGCGCAGCTTCATCAGGTTGGCGGCGAACTGGCGGGTGGACTGGCAGCGTGGGCCTTCGGTGCCGTCCATGCTGATGGGCAGGCCCAGCACCAGACCGAACACCTCATGCTTGTCGATCACGGCGAACAGTTCCGCGACGTCGGCGGTGAACTTGGTGCGGGCGATGGTGGAATGGGGCGTGGCCACCGTCAGGCTGAGGTCGGACAGGGCCAGACCGATGGTCTTGGTGCCCAGGTCCAGCCCCAAAAGGCGGCGGTACGAGGGCAGGGCGGGTTTCAGGTCGGCAAGGGAATATATCGGCATGGCCCGCATGGTAGGAGCCATGCCTTGGAAAGTCACTGAGTTCTAGCAGCACTCGTATTCCAGGCGGCGCAGATGCTCCATGCCGACCTCGTCGTTATGGTCTTCGAACAGTTCCTCGATCACCGAGACGAAGGCGCACAGCAGGCACAATTCGTCGGAGACGCGGGCATGGACGTTGCCGGCGGCGCTCACCCGTTGCTTGAACTGCTCCCAGAAGGGATTGGATTTTTCGGGGTCGTCGATGATGGCGTAAATATGCTCCATCACCTTCAGCGAGTTCTCGGTGCAGTCGATGCCCCGGAACGAGACGTAACGATCGGGTTTGGTGTTGTCGGCGTTCATGCTCGCACCCTGCCAAGGATTGCCCCCTCGGACGTCGGACAGCATCGGACAGGAATGTACGAAGGGCAATCGGCCTTGAATGAACGGCGCCATGAGCGCATGAACGACGTTATGGCCGCTTAAATGGCAAGGTGACGGCGCAAGTCGTCGATATGGGCGCGGCTGACCGGCACGATTCCGGCGGTGCCGCTGTTCATCAGCAGCACCCATTGACCGTCGCGGCGCTCGGCGCCCAGGGCGTGGTCCAGGTTGACCAGATAGCCGCGATGGACCCGCAGGAACCGCGCTGGGTCCAGGCGGCGTTCCAGTTCGGCCAGGGGCAGGCTGCACAAAGCCTGGGTGGAAATGCCGTAAGCGCGGCTGTAATGGCCTTCGGCCTTCAGGCAGACCACGTCGCTGACATCCATCAAGGCCAGCCCCTTGGCCGAGGAGAGCGGCAGCTTCAGCAGGCGTCCGTTCTGGTTCTCTGCGGCCGGCGGCGGAGCGGGCGGTCGGTCGACCATGTGGAACAGCATGCAGAATCCCTGACCGGCGGGGCCGTCCAGGGCCGTGACCTTCGAGACCAGCGTGCCGCTGGGCAGGGTCAGCACCATGCCGGCGGGCAGCTCCGGGCGATTGCGGGCGGTGTCCAGCAACAGACGCACCTTGTCGCGGGCTTCCTGGGGGTGCAGGTCGAGGATGTGAGCGCCTTGCCAATCCTTGCCGTGATGGGCGAACATGCCGGCGGCCAGCCGGTTGGCCCAGATCGCCCGCTCGCCGGGGTCGAGAATCACCACCCCCACCGGCTCGCGTTGCAGGCGGTATTCGTAGCTGGGCTGATCGGAATGGGGGGGGAGCATGGATCAGCGCGGCAGTCCGGCAACCCAGCCGGTAATGATTTCGACAACCTTGGGGTCCAGCCCCAAATAGCCGTGGGGAGAGGACGATCCGCATCGATCGGCTTTGCCCACCATCCCCGAGCCTCCGGACAGAATTTCGACATCGACGCGGGGCGATGCCGTCAGCCAGCGGCGGAACGGGTCAATGTTGCCGGCGGGGGTTTCCGGACAGCTGTCGGCGTCGTGGCCCATCAGCAGAAAAGGCATGGTCAGAGGGGAGGGGCTGCCTCCGGCGAATGTTGCCGCAGAGATGTCGCTTTGCAGAGATAGGAAGGCCGAGGTCAGGACCACGGCGTCTGGGCGTTCGGGGCCTTGGGCATGTCCGGCCAGATTGGCCGCCGACAGGCTGCCGCGGCTGGTTCCAACGATGACGACCGGGGCGGCGATGCCCCGCAGATGGCCGACCAGGGCGCCCAGATCCTGAGCATGTTCGGTCGAGGCGCGGTAGCGCGGTAGGGCGGCGATGCCGGGGCCAAGGTCGGGCGTCAGGACGGCCAGCCCGGCCTGGGCATAAAGATGGCGGGTGCGCACAAGCTGATTGTTGCGCAAATCACTGCCGATGGTGCCGTCCGCCGCCATTTCCAGATCGCCCGATCCGCCAGCCAGCAGAATCACCGAGGCCGTGGGGTGGTTGGGGATTTCCTCCAGGGCTCGGACCTTGACGCCCCGTGGGGACTCGATCTCGACCACCGTTTCGGCGGCAAGAGCCAAGTGGGGCAGCAGGCAGAGCATCAGGGCGTAAGCAATTCGCATGTCTCATCATGGCCTTTCGGGCGGTTCGGGTCCAGTCTGTCCGCGCAGGCTTGGCAGGGATGGGTTGCACACCGCCGGGGCGGGTGCTAATTTCCGCGCTTCATAAGGATTTTCCGGGGCTTTCGCCCCACCTACCTGAGAGAGTCACGCCTATGTCCCTGGACAAAGACACCGTCAGGACCATCGCCAATCTGGCGCGTCTCGAGGTGCGCGACGACGAGCTGGACCATCTGGCCGGCGAACTGTCGAACATCATGACCTTCGTCGAACAGCTGGCCGAAGTGAACACCGACGGCGTGCAACCCATGACCAGCGTCGCCGATCTGGCGCTGCCGCAGCGCGCGGACATCGTTACCGACGGTAATTGCCGCGACAAGATTCTGGCGAATGCGCCGGAACAGCAGGACGGCTTCTTCCTGGTTCCCAAGGTGGTGGAATAAGCCCAAGGTGAGATGAAATGACCAAGCTGATCAATCTGACCATGGCCGACGCCCGCAAGGCGCTGGCGGCCAAGGACTTCACCGCCGTCGAGCTGGTGGACGCCCATATCGCGCAGGCCGAGAAGGCCCGCCCGCTGAACGCCTTCGTCACCGAGACCTTCGATCTGGCCCGCGAACAGGCCAAGGCCTCCGACGCCCGCATCGCCAAGGGCGATGCCGGCGCCATGGAGGGGCTGCCCATCGGCATGAAGGATCTGTTCTGCACCGAGGGCGTGCGCACCACTGCCTCGTCCAAGATCCTGTCGAACTTCGTGCCGCCTTACGAATCCACCGTTTCGGCCAATCTGAAGCGGGCCGGCGCGGTGACCATCGGCAAGACCGCGCTGGACGAATTCGCCATGGGCTCGTCGAACATGACCAGCGCCTTCGGCAATGTGGAAAATCCCTGGAAGCGCAAGTCCGATCCCAGCGTCAAGCTGGTGCCCGGCGGTTCGTCGGGCGGTTCCGCTTCGGCCATCGCGTCGCATTCCGTCATGGCCGCCACCGGCACCGACACCGGCGGCTCGATCCGTCAGCCCGCCTCCTTCTGCGGTATCGTCGGCATCAAGCCGACCTACGGCCGTTGTTCGCGCTGGGGCGTCGTGGCCTTCGCCTCGTCGCTGGATCAGGCCGGTCCGATGACCCGTTCCGTCCGTGACGCCGCCATCATGCTGGGCGCCATGGCTGGACACGACCCCAAGGACAGCACCTCGGCCCCGATGCCGGTGCCGAATTTCGAAGCCGCCCTGACCGGCGACATCCGCGGCCTGAAGGTGGGCATTCCCAAGGAATACCGCCCCGACGGCCTGTCGGCGGAAATCCAGGCTCTGTGGGACAACGGCATCGCCATGCTGAAGGACGCCGGAGCCACCCCGGTCGAGATCAGCCTGCCGCACACCAAGTACGCCCTGGCGACCTATTACATCATCGCTCCGGCGGAATGCTCGTCGAACTTGGCCCGCTACGACGGCCTGCGCTATGGCGTGCGCGTCGAGGGCAAGACCCTGGACGAGATGTACGCCAAGTCCCGCGCCGCCGGTTTCGGCAAGGAAGTGCGCCGCCGCATCCTGGTCGGCACCTATGTGCTGTCGGCCGGCTATTACGACGCCTATTACGCCAAGGCTCAGAAGGTCCGCCGCCTGATCGCCGACGATTTCGCCAAGGCCTTCCAGACCGTCGACGTCATCCTGACACCGACGGCTCCCTCGGCCGCCTTCGGCATGGGCGAAACCGACGACAATCCGGTGACCATGTGGCTGAACGACGTGTTCACCATTCCCACCAGCATGGCCGGTCTGCCCGGCCTGTCGCTGCCGGGCGGCCTGTCCGCCGACGGTCTGCCGCTGGGTCTGCAACTGATTGGCCGTCCCTTCGACGAAGAGACCGTGCTGCGCGTTGCCGATGTGATGGAAAAGGCCGTGGGCTTCAATGCCCTTCCGGCCTTCGTGGAGGCTTAATCCATGGCTTATGTGATTCAGGGCGAAACGGGCGATTGGGAGCTGGTGATCGGCCTCGAAGTCCATGCCCAGGTGACCAGCAATTCCAAGCTGTTCTCGGGCGCCGCCACCAATTTCGGCGCCGAGCCCAACACCCAGGTGTCACTGGTGGACGCCGCCATGCCCGGCATGCTGCCGGTCATCAACGAGAAATGCGTCGAACAGGCGGTGCGTACCGGCCTGGGATTGAAGGCTCAGATCAATCTGACCTCGGTCTTCGCCCGCAAGAACTACTTCTATGCCGATTTGCCGCAGGGTTATCAGATCAGCCAGTTCGAATTCCCCATCGTCGGCGAGGGCGAGGTCATTCTCGACATGCCCGACGGCTCGACCCGCACGGTGGGCATCGAACGCCTGCATCTGGAGCAGGACGCCGGCAAGTCTCTGCACGATCAGCATCCCTCGAAGTCGTTCATCGACCTTAACCGCGCCGGCGTCTGTCTGATGGAGATCGTCTCCAAGCCCGACATGCGCAGCCCGGAGGAAGCGGCCGCCTATGTCACCAAGCTGCGTTCGATTCTGCGCTACCTGGGGTCGTGCGACGGCAACATGGCCGAAGGCTCCATGCGCGCCGACGCCAACGTTTCGGTGCGCAAGGCCGGCGAACCCTATCGCACCCGCGCCGAGATCAAGAACGTCAACTCGATCCGCTTCTTGCAGCAGGCCATCGAATACGAAGCCCGCCGCCAGATCGACGTCTACGAGGAAGGCGGCACCGTCGTTCAGGAAACCCGCCTGTGGGATTCGGTGAAGGGCGAGACCCGCTCCATGCGCAGCAAGGAAATGGCGCACGATTACCGTTATTTCCCCGATCCCGATCTGCTGCCGCTGAAGCTGACCCAGGGCTATGTGGACGGCATCAAGGCCACCTTGCCCGAACTGCCCGACGAGAAGAAGGACCGTTTCATCAAGGATTACGGCCTGTCGACCTATGACGCCGGCGTTCTGGTGGCCGAACAGGCCAACGCCGACTTCTTCGAGGCGGTCGCCAAAGGCCGCGATCCCAAGCTGGCCTGCAACTGGGTGATGGGCGATTTCGCCGCCGCCCAGAACAAGCAGGGCCGCAGCATCGACAATCCGGTGGTTTCCGCCGCCAGCCTGGGCGGGCTGGTGGACCTGATCGCCGACAACACCATCTCGGGCCGTATCGCCAAGGAAGTGTTCGAACTGATGGTCGAAACCGGCAAGGCTCCGGCGGCCATCGTCGAGGAAAAGGGGCTGAAGCAGGTGACCGATACCGGGGCTATCGAGGCCGCCATCGACGCCGTGCTGGCCGCCAATCCCGACAAGGTTGCCGATTATAAGGGCGGTAAGGACAAGCTGTTCGGTTTCTTCGTCGGTCAGGTGATGAAGAACACCGGCGGCAAGGCCAACCCGGCTCTGGTCAACGACATCCTGAAGGCCAAGCTGGCCTGAGCAGGGTCGCCGTCATGCAGGAAAAGCCCCCGGGACGAGACGCCTCGGGGGCTTTTTTTATGGGGGAAGACGTCCGTCCGGGTCGCGGGCGTCTTGCCGTCGAGGACAACCGTCTTTTGGTGAACGAGGACCGTGCGATGATCAACAAGGATACTCAACTGTGCATGTCCCTGTCGGGGCGTCCGGGAAATTTCGGTACCCGGTTCCATAATTTCCTCTATGGCGAGTTGGGGCTTAATTTCATCTACAAGGCGTTCACGACCAAGGATTTACCGGCGGCCATCGGCGGTGTGCGCGCCTTGGGCATTCGCGGCTGCGCCGTCTCCATGCCGTTCAAGGAAGCCTGCATTCCCCTGGTGGACGGCATGGACGATTCGGCGTCGGCGATCCAATCCATCAATACCATCGTCAATACCGACGGTACCCTGTGGGCCTATAACACCGATTACATCGCGATCGCGCGGCTGATCGCGGAACGGGGTTTGTCCCAGGATGCGTCGTTCGCTCTGCGCGGTTCCGGCGGCATGGCCAAGGCGGTGGCCAGCGCCTTTCGCGACGCCGGTTTCCGTTCGGGCGTCATCCTGGCCCGCAACGAGGCGACGGGCAGGGCGCTGGCCAGAACTTGCGGCTATGACTGGCAGCCCGATCTGGGGAATTTGCGGACCGATATCCTGATCAATGTCACGCCCATCGGCATGGCCGGCGGAGCCGAGGCCGAGGATTTGGCCTTTTCTTCCGCCGCCATCGACGCCGCCGCCGTTATTTTCGACGTGGTCGCTTTGCCGGTGGAAACGCCGTTGATCCGCGCCGCCCAGGAACGGGGCAAGCAAATCATCTCCGGCGCCGACGTCATCGCCTTGCAGGCGGTCGAACAGTTTGTTCTCTATACCGGCGTTCGTCCCAGCGACGATCAGGTGCGCCGCGCCGCCGCCTTTGCCCGGGGGGAGCCTGCCTAAAGGCCATGACGCGCTGAAACCGGAAGACGAGAAGCATGTCAGGCGTTAACCTGTGCGGCGCGGCGGCGCGGGGGCGTCGCCGGTTCCAGTCTGGGGGAACGGCATGACCAATAAGCTTCCGGTCTTCGTCACGTTGGGCGAGGGATTTCGTTGTCTGGGTCAAAATTGGCGGCGCATTCTGCCCTACATGGGGGCTTTGGCGATTGTGCTCATAACCGTGGCCGCGGCCGGTTTTTTATTGGGCGTGGGCGCGGTTCTGGTCGGCAAGATCAGCCACAGCGCGACACATTCTCCATGGTCGATGTTTTTTTATGCCTTGGTGCTGTGGCTGGTTTATTGCGCCTTCGATATCCCCGTCAGCAACAGCATACAGCGTCTGGCCGTTCAGGGTGAGGAAGCCCGTTTTGGTTTCGGTTATGGCCGCGAGGAATGGATGTCCATCTGGGCCATGCTGCGCCTGTTGGGGAGCTTTCTGGGGATTGCCGTCCCTCTGCTGTTTCTGATGGTGCTTCTGGGCAACGGGGTGGAAAGGAAGGTTCTTCCCATTCTTGTACTGCTTTCCCTGTTTCCTCTTTCTCTGATCATGTGCCGCTTGCTCGTGGTGCTGCCTGCCGCAGCCAATGGGATTTCCCTGTCATTGTGGGACAGCATCAAGATAACCCAGGGCAATAGTTGGCGATTGTTCGGCCTGTTCATTTTGCCGGCCATTCTCTTCGGTATCGCCGGGCAGCTGGTAAAGTTTCTTATGGGGGATGGCGTGCTGGGAATTTTCTTGTTCATGCTGATTTCCATGTTGTCTGGAATCTATCGGGCCGTGGTTTTTGCCTTGGCCTTCAAACATCTCCGGCACGATCCCGAAGTTTCCCTCTCCGATCCGGGCGCCGACGCGCTTCCCGACCCGGCGATCTAATCCAGAACGGCGCCGGCCAATAATCTGGCACCAAAGCCCATCAGCAGCAGGGCGAAACTCCATTGTTGCGCCAGGGCCGCTTTCGGGTGGTCCTGGAGCCAGCGGCCCAGCCATGCGCCGCTCAGGCTGAACAGCCCGTCGAAAACCGCGCCGACGCCGACCAGGATCATCCCCAATCGGGCGAATGCGGCGGCGACGTCGCCGGTTCCCGGAGGAATGAACTGAGGCAGCAGCATGGAACAGAACAGCAAAGCCTTGGGATTCAAGAGATTGGTCAGGAAGCCCTGGCGCAACGACAGCAGCGCCGATGCCGCCACGGCGGGGCCGGAACCCAGGGCCGCCGCCAGCGGCCCGCCCCGCAGGATGCCGAAGCCCAGCCACAGCAGATAAGCGGCGCCAATCAGCCGGGCGGTCTGAAAGGCGGCAGGGTTGCTCACGAACAAGGCGCCCAGTCCACATCCCGCCAAGGTGACGTGCACGACCCTGGCCGCAGCTAGGCCGATGGCCGCGTTGACAGCGGGCAGGCGTCCTTTCGCCGCTCCGGTCTGCAAGACCAGCAGCATGTCCGGCCCCGGCATCAGATAAGCGATTGCCAACGCCGCCAGAAACATTCCTTCCTTACCCATCGCCGCTTCTCCGCTGGTTGGCGCGCCGGCGATTCTAGGGGGTGAAGGTCTGGTGTGTCCTTGCGAAGTGTGCTTATATATTTCACTAAATTGGCGTTATCATCTAATTTTACAGATAATGGTGGCATGCTGTGCCAAAAATTAAACTCGATGCCATCGATCGGCGGATTCTTTCGGCCTTGCAGCGCGACGGCCGTTTGACCAATGTGCAGTTGGCCGAGGAGGTCGGGCTGTCGCCTTCGCCCTGCTTGCGCCGCGTGCGGCTTTTGGAAGAGGCGGGGATCATCGACGGCTATCACGCCAGCCTGAGCCGGATCGGTGTCGGGCTGGGGCTGACCGTGTTCGTCGGCGTCAAGGTCGAGCGGCATCATGACCGTTCCGCCACCGCCTTTCGCGACGCGATTCAGGAATTGTCCGAGGTGGTGGCTTGCCACATCGTGTCGGGCGAAACCGATTTCCTGCTTCAGGTGGTGGTGCCCGATCTGCCCGCCTATGAGCAGTTCCTGATGGGCACTTTGTTGAAGCTTCCCGGGGTCAACGACATCCGCAGCAATTTCGCCCTGCAGACGGTGAAGGCGCAGACGCCGTTGCCGCTTGACCATCTGCCGGTCGAATAACCTTTCGTCCGCTTGCCTGTCTGAGGCAACGGGGGCAGACTGCCCGGCCCGTACTTCAGCCGGACCTGTTGATCGTGCAAGCCCATGCGGGCGGTCATGACGCCGCTCACCGTTTTTTCGACGGCCTTCGCGCCTCGTTTCCCGTTGTCGTGGGTTATCTGCCCATCGCTTTTTCCTTCGGGCTGGTGAGCCACGAGGGCGGCTTGCCGCTGTGGGCTTCGGCTCTGATGTCGGCCGTGGTCTATACGGGGGCCGGGCAATTCGCCGCCATCTCGATGCTGGGCATGGGAACACCCGCGCCCGAGATCGTCGCCGCGGTGCTGTTCATGAATCTGCGCCATGTGGTGATGAATCTGGCGCTGCTGCCGAAGCTGGCCATGAGATCTCTGGGGCTGCGTTCCCTGGTGGCTCTGGGCGTGACCGATGAAACTTTCGCCGTCTCGCTGTTTTCCGACAGGGACGACGTGCTGACTCCGGCGGGGATGCTGGGGCTGAACCTGGGAGCCTGGTGTTCCTGGTGGATGGGCACCGTTTGCGGCGCCTGGGCCGCCGGGCTTGTGCCCAAGGCGTTGAACGACGCCATGGCGGTGATGCTGTACGGCCTGTTCATCGGCCTGCTGGTGCCGGCGGTGCGGGGCGCGCCCAGGGGGCTTGCCGTCGCCGTGGGCGCCATGGGCGTGCATCTGGCGGCCCGGCAGGTGCTGCCGCCCGGCTGGGCGCTGGTGGCGGCCATCCTGTTGGGGGCCGGTCTGACCTTTCTGCTGCCCGAACCCGAGGAGACGGCCGATGCGGTCTGAGCTGATCCTGATCGCCGCCCTGTCGGCGGCGACCGCCGTGCCGCGCCTGTTGCCGGCGGTGTTGGGACAGAGGTTCGAGCCGCCCAAGGCATTCCGCCGCTGGCTGGACGCCGTGCCCTATGCGGCTTTGGGCGGGCTGATCTTTCCCGGCATCCTGAATGCCGATCCGGCGACGCCCTGGACCGGGCTGGCGGCGGGAGCGGCGGCCCTGGCGGCGGCGGCGCTGGGGGCTCCGGCCTACGGCGTGGCGGTGGCCTCTGTTTTCGCGGCGGCACTGGTGCAGGGGCTGCGCTGATCCTATCTTTTGCTCCAACGTCATTTGCAACGGGACTGGGACATGATCGATCTTTACACCTGGGGTACGCCCAACGGCCGCAAAATCTCCGTTCTGCTGGAGGAGTTGGGACAGCCTTACCGGGTCATCCCGGTGGACATCACCAAGAACGAGCAGTTCCGCCCCGAATTTTTGGCGGTCAGCCCCAACAACAAAATTCCCGCCATTACTGACCCGGACGGTCCCGGCGGCCAGCCGCTGCATCTGTTCGAGTCCGGAGCCATCCTGGTCTATCTGGCCGAGAAGCATGGCCGTTTCCTGCCGAAAGAGGGCAGGGGACGCGCCCACACCCTGCAATGGCTGATGTGGCAGATGGGCGGTTTCGGCCCGATGTTGGGTCAGGCTCATCATTTCCGCCGCTTTGCCCCGGAACAGGTGCCCTACGCCATCAACCGCTTCACCAAGGAGACGGAACGGCTTTATGGCGTTCTGGAGACGCAGTTGGGGCAAACGGATTATGTCGCCGGCGAATATTCCATTGCCGATATGGCCATTTACCCCTGGACTCAGCGCCACGACTGGCAGGGAATCGATCTTTCCCTCTATCCCAACATCGAGCGGTGGCGGACAAAACTGGCCGCCAGACCGGCTGTCGTGAAAGGAATGTCGATTCCTGTGTAAAGGGTGATTGACGCCGCTCATCCGATTGGGTAGAACCTGCCTTCCAAGCCACGAGGGCCGCAACAAACGGTTCTCTCTACCGCGGAAGGGTGGGTGAGTGGCTTAAACCAACGGTTTGCTAAACCGTCGTAGGGTGTAAAGCCCTACCGAGGGTTCGAATCCCTCCCCTTCCGCCAGTTTTCCTTTGTGGAAACCTGATTTTTCCCATTCCCAGCGAAAATCCCCGGCTTCGGCGCGGTTCTCGGGTCGCGTCCCGACCGGAGACGATGCGGTTTCGGCTGTTTTCCGTCTGCTCTGCTCCAAAAATCTCCGTTCGTGATTTTGGCGGTATGGTTTCGGACGTCGGCGATGCAGGCTTTGCATCGGCAAACGACAAGGCCCGGAGTCTGACACCGGGCCTGTGGATGCAGATTGTGCCTGAGATTAGCCGCAGTTGAGCAGAGTGCGTTGCTGCTGCCAGTCCAGCGGCAGGTCGATCGTCTTGATCAGGGCATCGGCGGTCAGCTCGACCGGATGCCGACCGCCGATGATGGCTTCGATGATCGAGGGGGCCAAAAAAGCCAGCGGCAACAGATGGCCGACATGGCCTGGGCTGACCGCTTCGCGCCGAGCGATGGCGGCGATGGAGGGCATGGCGCCGGCCTCCAATTCCGACCACCATTTCCGACCTCGTGCGATGGCCTTGATCAGAGCTGGATCGGTTTTGCCGGTGGGACGCTTGTCGCCGATGATCAGACGCATCTCGACACCGCGTCGGCGAATGCGCCAGGGGATGGTGCGGCTGATGGTCAGAGCCTCGGACTCGGTCAGCAGGCTGGGATCGGGCAGGAGGCCGATAAAATCGAGGGTCAGGCTGACCGCCTCTTCAGCAACCTCGACACGCCGGATCAGCGTGGTCAGCAATGAGGGATCATGTGCGTCCTCCAGTTTTTGAGCCAGGGTGGCGGCCTTCGCCAGACAGACCGGTATCGCCGCGATTCCCAGTCCGGCCTCTTGCAGCAATGCGGCGATAGCCTGACGATCCGATAAAATACCGGCAACGGCGCGGCAGACCGTGCGCTCCAGATCGGGAGCCGGCAAGCGCCATCCCGGCCGATGCTCTTCAGCCGTACCGGTCACCAAGGAGCGAGAGACGTAATAACGATAGCGCCGTCCCTTCTTGTTGGCATGAGAGGGCGTCAACCGCTCGCCGGAGGCATCGCAGATCAGACCGGCCAGCGGCGATGGCTCTGTCGCCCGCTCCGTTCGGTCAACGGATTGGTCGGATAACCGGGCCTGCACACGATCCCACAACTCGGTCTCGACGATGGCTTGATGCAGACCGGGATGGCGCAGGCTGCCATGGCGGATCTCGCCGAGATAAAGCGGGTTGTTCAGCATGGCGTAGAGCGCGCCGCGCGAGAGTGGCTTGCCGCCACAAATCCGGCCATCGGGCAGAACACGCCTCTTGCTGACAATGCCGTCCTCATCAAGGGCCTGTTTGAGCCGACGGACGCAGCCGAGAGCGAGATAGCGGCGGAAGATCGTTCGCACCAACTCGGCCTCGGCTTCGTTGACCAACAACTTGCGGTGCTGGACGTCATAGCCTAGGGGGATATTGCCGCCCATCCACATGCCCTTCTTTTTCGAGGCCGCGATCTTGTCGCGGATGCGCTCGGCGGTGACCTCTCGCTCGAACTGGGCGAAGGACAGCAGGATGTTCAGCGTCAGCCGCCCCATCGAGGTGGTGGTGTTGAACTGCTGCGTTACCGCCACAAAGGAGATGCCATGGCCGTCGAACAGTTCGACCATCTTGGCGAAATCCGCCAGCGAGCGGGTCAGGCGGTCGATCTTGTAGACCACGATGATGTCGATCCGCCGGGCGCGGATGTCATCGAGCAGACGGCGCAGGGCCGGCCGTTCCATCGAGCCGCCGGAAAATCCACCATCGTCATAGGCGGCCTCGACCAGCGTCCAGCCTTCGGCCTTCTGGCTTTTGACGAAGGCCTCGCAAGCCTCCCGCTGGGCCTGCAGCGAGTTGAAGTCCTGCTCCAGCCCTTCCTCGGAGGATAAACGGCGCAGCGTTTGGGCATGGGCTTAGGCGGCATCGGCAGATCCCTTCAACCCGAAGAAGCGCGGCCCCGACCAGCGGGCTCCCGTGATGCGGCGAGCGGCCTCAGACAGCGACCGCAGCCGCTCGCCGCGATACTGTACGCCGTCATTCAGCAGGATGACCTCGTGGGTCTCGCCCCGCCATTCCCGCAGCAGGCGGGTGCCGGGCTTGTAGGTCGGTGCCGGTGCGGTGGTGGGCTTGTTCACCTCGTCCGCTGCCTGATCGACTAGCCGTCGGACGGCCGGTTTAAGCGCTCCGTAAGCCTGCTCCTGCAGACGGTGGGCGATGGAGCGCAGGAGGAGCGAACGGCTGAGATGGGCGGGAACTTCCCGGCCATAGAGTTCCTGCCAACGGGACTTGAGAATCTCGGTGGCAAGCTCGGGCAGGCTGGCCAGTTCCCTGGCAAGCCCACTGCGATCGGAAGTGCGACGGACCATGGCGGTCAGCCGACCTGGATGCGGTAGACCCGACCACGGCCGGCCACCGCTTCTGTGACGATGGTCAGACCGAATTTCTTCCTGAGGGTGCCGCTGATGGCGCCGCGCACGGAATGAGGCAGCCAGCCCGTGGCGGCGACCATCTCATCAATGCTGGCGCCACGCTTGCGGCGCATCAGGGCGATCAGACGGGTCTGTTTGCTGTCGGACGGTTTGGGCGAGGATGAAGTGATGGCGGTGTTTTCCATGATCGGGCTCCGTGACATGGGAGCTACGACCGTCGGGCTCCCCCACGACCCGAAGCCCCGCCGGTTGCCCGATCGAGGAACCGGCAGAGGAGGAAATCTCAGTGCCGGTGCCACACAGCAATGCCTCGTTGCGCAGGGAAGTCGAGGAGAAAACGGTGTGGCTTGGGAACCCTGCGGATGTCGCCTCGGCTGTGCTGCCATCTACGACCTTTGGCATCAACCTCCGCACGCTCGAAAGCGGAAAATGCAGAAGGCAGGGAACGGAGTATGATGCTTGCGCCGCACCACACTCCGTAGCAGCCTGCTACACAGAGGGTGCTAACCCTACAGCGCGCTGTTCAGGATCGTCGTCACCACATCCTGAGTATAGATTTCCGCCACGCCGAAATAGCTGGCATTGCCCAGCACGTTCTCGATGGTGGCTGGCAGGTCGGTTTTGGTGATGCCCAATTGCGACAGGCGGGTGGGTGTGCCGATCTTGTCGAACCAGGCCTCCAGGGCGGCAATACCTTGCTCGGCGGTGGCGGCGCCGAAGATATTCTTGGCGAAGCGCTCGAACTGGGCCGGATTGCGGCTGTGATACCATTTCATCCAGGCAGGGATCACCACCGACAGGCCGGCGCCATGCGGCACATTGAACAGCGCCGACAGCGAATGCTCGATCATATGGTTCGGGTAACTGAACCCGGCGGTGCCGGTATAGATCAGACCGTTCAAGGCTTGGGTCGAGGCCCAGGCAAATTCGGCCCGCGCCTCGTAATTTGAAGGGTCTGCCAGCAGGATTTCCGTGGTTTCGATCACCGTGTTGATGATGGACTCGACCATGCGCGAGTGGAAGCGGGGCTGCACCGTGGCGGTGAAATAGCCTTCGATGGAATGGGCGATGATGTCGGCGGCGGAATAGACCAGATAATCCCGGGTGATGGTCTGCATCAGCTCAGGGTTGACGATGGAGACCTTGGGGAAGCAATGGGCCGACTGGATGGCGAACTTTTCCTTGGTCGCTTCGTTGGTGACCACGGCGCCGCAGTTCATCTCGCTGCCGGTGGCGGCCAGGGTCAGGATGTCGAAGATCGGCAGAGCGGCCTCGACGCTGCCCTTGCCGATGAACAAATCCCAGACGTCGCCGTCATAGAGGCTGCCAGCGGCGATAGCCTTAGCGCTGTCGAGGACCGAGCCGCCGCCCACGCTGAGAACGGCATCGACCTTGCCGCTACGGGCCAGCGCGATGGCCTCGCGGACCTTCGAGATCAGCGGATTGCTGACGATGCCGCCGCATTCGACCAGTTCGACGCCATGACTGGCCAGACTCTGGCTGACGGTGGCGAACAGGCCGTCCCGCTTGATGCGGTCGCTGCCATAGCACAGCAGCACCTTCTTGACGCCGTAATCGGCCAGATGCTGACCGATCAGCCGCTCTTTGCCTTTGCCGAAATCGACCTTGGTGGGATTGAAAAACGTAAAGCTGTCCATGGGACCATCCTCGCAAAGGGAACTGTTTATCGTGGCCGGAGTCGTACCAGTTCCCGGCTCCCCTGATTAGTGAGGGAAATCCGCAAGAGCTTATGAGGCTGGCTCATGAAACCCGTTTTACTCTCGATGGCGCAAGGCGTTGACCACCAGATTGAAGGCGGGGGACGATTGGCGCCGGCTGGGGTAATAGATGTGATAGCCCTGGAACGGAGCGCACCAGTCGTCGAGAACCTGAACCAGCCGGCCCTCAATCAGATGAGATGCGACCATGTCTTCGGGCAGATAGGCCAGACCAAAGCCCTGGAGCGCGGCCAGTAAAATCTGGTCGCTGGAACTGAAGGTCGCCTGTCCCTCGACATGCACATTCAGCTCCTTGCCGTTCTTCTCAAATTCCCAGGTCAGGTTGCTGTCATAGGTCGGCAGACGCAGATTGATGCAGCTGTGGGACAAGAGATCCTGCGGGGTTTGGGGAATGGGCCGGTTGGCGAAGTAGGACGGCGCCCCCACTACCACGACGCGGAAATCCGGGCCGATGCGGACGGCGATCATATCCTTGGCGACTTGTTCTCCCAGCCGCACCCCGGCGTCATAGCGGTCGGCGACGATGTCGCGCATGCCATAGTCGGTGATGATCTCGACATGAATATCGGGATAATCGGGCAGGAACTTCATCAGCTTCGGCCATAGCACCGTTTGGGCGGCGTGGGCCGCCGTGGTGATGCGGATCGAGCCGGCTGGTTTCGCCCGCAATTCACTCAAGGCCGCCAGTTCGGCGTCGATCTCGTCGAACTTGGGGCCAATCGACAGCAGCAGCCGTTCACCGGCTTGAGTAGGTGAGACGCTGCGGGTGGTCCGGGTCAGCAAACGAATGCCCAGGCGCTCTTCCAGTTCGCGCAGGGTATGGCTGAGAGCCGATTGAGAGACGCCCATTTTCGCCGCCGCCTTGGTGAAGCTGCGCTCGCGCGCGACGGCAAGAAAGACCAGAAGATCGCTGACGGTTTCACGCGGCATTGATGAGCCTCCCTCATAAGTTCATGCAAGCCTTAGCATCTAATTGCCGGGACATGCAGCTGATAAATTCTGCTCAACACGACATGAATGCGCGTTGTCTCGCCATTCTCCCCAGTTGAGAAAGTTGATTATCATGGAAATCAAACGCATCGGCTCTCAGGCTTCGATCAAGGGGCCGTCCGACTATTTCACCGGCACCGTCCGCATCGACCAGCCGTTCCAGGGCACCGGCGAAGCCCGGGTCGGCGGTGCCGTCGTCACCTTCGAGGCGGGAGCCCGCACGACCTGGCATACCCATCCTTTGGGCCAGATGCTGATCGTCACCGCCGGTTGCGGCTGGGCGCAGAGCGAAGGCGGGCCGGTCATGGAAATCCGTCCGGGCGACGTGATCTGGTTTGCCGCCAACGAACGTCATTGGCATGGCGCCGCGGCCACCACCGCCATGACCCACATCGCCATCGCCGAAGCCCTCGACGGCAAGGTGGTGGAGTGGATGGAACGGGTCACCGACGAGCAGTATCAGGCGTCTTGACCATGGTCGCCGCTTATTTCAGGAGATCGTCATGAAAAACGTAATTGTCGTCATCGGTTCCGGCTCGATCGGTCAGGCCATCGCCCGACGGGTAAGCGCCGGCAAGCATGTGCTGCTGGCTGATTTGCGCAAAGAAAACGCCGAAGCCGCCGCCGAGGTGCTGAGCAACGCCGGGTTCGAGGTCAGCACGATGGCGGTCGATATTTCGTCGCGCCCCTCGGTCCAGGCGCTGGTCGCGGCGGCGACGGCCATCGGCGACGTCACCGGCGTCATCCATGCCGCCGGGGTGTCACCCTCGCAGGCGACGCCGGCCACCATCCTTAAGGTCGATCTCTACGGCACCGCCCTGCTTTTGGAAGAGTTCGGCACTGTGATCGCGCCCGGCGGCTCCGCCGTCGTCATCGCCTCGCAGTCCGGGCACCGGCTGGGGGCCTTGAGCGCTGAGCAGAATGCGGCACTGGCCTTGACGCCGACCGAGGA